>Ga0247734_1000244_pt1 | contig 48493 bp, 41 predicted proteins | sample UWRJL103311B2_FD_180933 | JGI IMG/M metagenome (GOLD analysis project Ga0247734, IMG submission 180933) | Plant litter microbial communities from Arlington Agricultural Research Station in Wisconsin, United States - UWRJ-L103-311B-2 | ecosystem: Environmental > Terrestrial > Plant litter >...
CAATGTCCACGACAATATGCTCCGTTTTCAATATTGATCTTTCTCTATGCCGGAAGGACGATGGTCAAAGTTAAGGTGTCGCAGCATCCATAGCCATTGTTAGAAAATCCCATAGTTTGTCTCTGTCCTCTCCACGCACATTGCCCTCATTTACCCACGATGTTTCCGCTTCATTCTCCCATTCTACTTGCCACTTCCACTCGTTGTTAACAGTTTGTACCCCCAGGACACTCTTCAGAGTCCTAGTTGCTTCGTCTTGCTTTGGGGGGTTTTCCCGTCCTGGTTCTGCTTGTGCTTGCAATTCAGAAACATCAACTCGGTGTACACGATCCGGATATGTAGCAGGTCCTAGAGCGCGCTGTTTTGGTCTATTTGTTCCATTCCTACCCCAAGTCTGTGCCTTTTCTCCGCTGCTCTTGATTATATTAAGACTGCCACCTAAGCCCTCCACAAGGTCCACGTTGCCACTGCTGCCATTCTTGACAACCAGCCTATCACCTCCTTCCTTTTCCATATCGAACTTCTCAATGCAGACAGAAGTCCCACCACAGTGTTCGTGGTACCACCAACGACTGCCTATGGACCAAAAGTTGTCAGTAGACTATGTGGAAGATAGGTAGATAGTAACTTTACCATCTTTCTCTATTCCATCCTTTGCCTTCTCGCGATACAACAAGCCACAATTGAGCTCCTCTGGACTTCTCCAGAGATCAATGACCTTGCTATTGGCGTCGTGGATACTAGCATAAGCCCCTATAACTTTCACTGCTTCGTCACGGTAGTCATCGTAGCTAAAGGAATAGCTACACACAACTACGTACACGAACTGTTCCCGGGGCTTGGAAGTTGCTCCTTTGCTTGCGCTTTTCTTTGATGCTTTGCCAGATGACGGTTCTCTAGATGTAGCTTGTGCATTATTAGTTGCTTCTTTAGGTTTTGGAGGCATTTTGTGCATATGGGTGTGTCGTTCGATATTTGATCGATCGGCTTGATAATTATTGAAGAAAGACAAAACCAGAGTCGAGGGGCAAAGTGGACATTTGGTCAGAAGTTGAAAGGCGAATTGGTCCCTTTTGGCAGCTCATCAAATCAGTCCTAGAATCTGTTAAAAGCGAACTAGAGTGATGTGAGGCTGCAGGATTCACTGGATAGCTTCTTGAAACCCCACGAAGCTATTCACTTCATGTTTTCAATGATCTCTATCAGTCCATCTAGACGCACTGTCACTCATGTCATATACCTCAACGAGGACCAGTTTCAAGATCCGCCCCAGACTTGAACAAAGAGGGTTCATTTGCAAAGAAAGTAAAAATATATACTTCGAGGCATTGCTGTTTACTATTAAGCAATGCCTCTCCCCAAGCCTTCGTTTGCAATTTCCTCTCTAAGCACACAACTGGGATTTTACAATCCTTTAACTCTTCACCTATACCTTATCTAGCACTACACGCAAGAACCTTGGCTCGATGCTTTTCGCACCACCTCCTCCCACCGTCATCACAAAATCATCCGTTGATCTACCTCCGTAAATTATGCCGTCAACGCTCCCCCAGTTGAAGCATCGGAAATCAAACACCTGTGCGGGCGGATCTGGACCGCCTGCATACTCTATTGATGATCTCCATGCTACCTTCTTGTCTCCGTTTGTCCCCTGGGTAATCAGGTTCGTGGGGTACAATCTGTAGCTCAGATCCGACACCGATATGTTAACCCCATTCAGAGCAGTATATGACTGCAATACGGCTGTTCCGTTGCTGATGAAGTTGGATATGCCCAAACCCGGCAGGGAGGGATCGGTCGTGAGCGTAATTGACGAATTCAAGTTGGGGTCCGACGAAACGTAGGTTCCGGAATAGAGACGATCGGCTTCTGCGCGTGCGGCGTCTTCGACGGCTGGGAGGTAAATTCTACCAATGAGCTCCGTCAGTACCTCCCAGCTGCCTGGTCCTCCCGCCAGCACGGTGAGCCCGATGCCCCAGTCTGGAATCAAAACAAAGAGCGAGTTGTACTGAGGTAGTGCGCCGGTTTTTGTGTACAGTTCCACGACACGGTTGGCTTGGGGGAGCTTGATACGAGCGATTTCCCATGGACTACCGACCGCGAAGTCGGGATTGGCGCTATGGGCTACTGGCTTCATCCATCTACGAGTCAAAGCTGGGGTTAGGAGGCTGGAGCTGAGTATCGAACGTCCGATTGTAGCCAAGTCGGCACTTGAAGAATAGAAACCCCCACCTCTATGGAGTTGTTAGCAGGAGCCTAAGGTCTAATAAAATCTCGTGGAAAATTGCTGCACACAGCTTCAACACGTATTGCGTTAAACCCTGCGGTAAAATAACAAGGAATTCAAAAGCAAGCTCGCTTAAGTTAATAGAAGAGCTTGCTACATGATACAAGCAGTATGAATGCACCACAAGATGAGGCACAATAGCGAGTTCTAGCTATACTCGGGAAGTCTGGAGCACAAATTTTGAGTATCACTATTCGTTGAAAAATGTGTGTACTTACGGAGCATTATCGCCAAGATAAAGGTCCCAAGCGCTACCTGGTGGAATGACTCCATGTGAGACATCTTTTGGCTGTGAATAAGAAGTTCCTTTCAGCTTGAGGTTCTCGATGTATGTATTGGTGAAAATAGTTTCGTAGGGTTTTCCTGTAATGGCCTCAAGAGCATATCCGAGAATTCGAAAAGCAACGTTGCTGTAAATCGGAGTTGTAGCAGGCGCAAAAACCGGATGTATCGTAGAAAATGCCGTGAAGAACTCTATTACTCCGGTAAGCTGCTATATTAGCAGAACTAGAAGGGCTGCTGTAAATATCATACCTTCTCTGGTGCAGTTATTTCCACAGGAAGCATAATCCGAAGATTTCAAGGGTGGCAAGCCGAATGGAGTCACGTCTATGGTAGATAATAGACCACCAAGTTCTGCTGCGGGACCTAGGATAATTCAGCCTTTTTCGGCCTTGGCCATATGTAAGTTCATGGCAACTCACCATCACGACCAATTCCACCTAGTTGGCTTGCCAGGTTGCCAATGGTGATGTGATCCCAGTCTACCACCCCGACGGGATCTTGTGCAGCTTTAGAAGCACTTCCAGCGAGCTCGGGGACGTATTTGGAGATGGGCTCGTTGAAGTGGACGTCGCCAGATTCAATTAGGATTAGGTAGACAGTGAGGAGCTTGGAAATGCTGGCAATTCTGTAAACGCTGTTTGAATCAACGATCTTGGTACCCGTTGAGTTTGCGAGCACCGAAGACGTGTGGTGGAATTTAAAGACTGGCTCGGGCTCATGTACGGAGAATATCTCTACTGAGTAGGATGTAGAATTTGCTTCAATGGTGCCGGCTCTCATAGCATCCTGGATCGCAGCTTGCAGTACGGAAGTAGCATTCTTTATGATTGGGCTGGTGCTTAGTTGTGTCGGTTCGGGAAACACAGGACCTAGGAAAGGACAAGGCTGGAAGGCATGAATAGAAGTAAAGTGGAAAGAAAGGAGAGGAATAGCGGTGTTGAGGATAAAAAGCTTCATTGTTGCCAACTCAAAAGCTACAATGATTTTTCGTACCTAGAGAAGGGCTTCCGGCTTGTTTTTATAACGATTGCTTCAACAACTTTCTCGTGACTCATTGTTCTATGGTAACATTAAAACCTAGAAAGTTAAAGCTCATTAATGCATGTGCATATTGCAGGGGAGGGAGGGCAATGGCCTATCAAGTAAAATCAGCCGTAAGGTTAGTTTAGACTAGATGTAACGTAAATGATATTTCTTGACTAATGCGGACTGTGTGCTTCTTGATTTCAGCTTCGCCAGGAGAGCTGGGGACCGTCAACGCGTCAAAACTCCACCAGGACCAGAGCTTACTACTTCATACGAAGTGCAGTCTCGAATAATTCCCAATGGATCATTTGATGCTTGGCAATGCTGCTTTAAGTTCAAATGCCAGTGTTTTGTATAGCCTCTGTATGAAACTAGTATAAAAGCAGCATTACAAGCTCAATATATCATAGGCAACTCCAGCTCCCCAGAACCTTCCACTGGTAATTAGTCTGCCTGTACGAAGTAGCATCGTACTTCCGTGCCTATTGTGGCTTCGTGGCTATGCATGGTCTTAACATTGAACCACCGTATTGAAAACTGCGAGGCGTATTTTGCGTGACGAATTTATGTATCCAAGAGGCGGGTAGCCTTGTCTACTTTTGTAATCCTCTGGGGTAACTTTGACTACGATATCACGTTTGATATATGCATAGTTTAAAGGGTATGATATGCATGAGTGATGTCATAATTCAACCCACAGCAACGGATCCCTTGATTCACAGGCGAATTTCCATAATAGGAAATCTATAGACTTTCATTCTCAACTTCCGTAACTTTGTAAATAAAGAAGAATGTTCTTAGCCTTCGAATATGACGGTGAACATCGAACACAATTCAGGATTTAAACAGAGGTGAAAAGTTACTCGCATAGCTTTGCTATCTGCTAACCAAATGGAAAAACCCTGTATGGTTGAGAAGACCTGCTTGCATGCTTCACTAGCGTTCGGAGATGTCCAATTCTGTGAGACGAGCCGACCAGGTGTTCAAGGGCAGAACGATGGGCTCAATCCTCAATATAAATGTGGGGGAATTGCCAGCTTTCAACATACTGACTAGTTACTTTTCAAGATGCACGCTTATGCCAAGCTAATCTACCTACTAAAAGCACTGCCTCTATAGAATCAGGGGTTTCTCGCTTAACTTTTCTGATGAATCTGATTGGCTACTTCGTTTGTACCAATCCCTCCGCATCTTGGAAGCCTGGGGCTACGCGTAACATCTAGTGGCTGGGGATAGCCAGATTGTCAGGGTCTTTCTTTTTTGGAATCAATAAGGTTGAATTAAGTGGCATACTCTCTGGCAAAAAGCCGAAGCTTCGAGTATGTGAGACTATTGCTGACGAGTTGCATGAGTTTTTAGTAGCAAAGAGCAAATTGGTGCTTCTTAACTAATGAAGAAAATGGATTATAAGTTCATCTATTCGAAAAAGAGAGAATATTATTAATTGCTGAATCTTCGAATATGTTAGTATGAGGCATCGATTAGACCTTAAGACTGGGTTTTGCAGTACGTTGGATCTCTAAGAAATAGTGCGGAAGACATCATAACTTGAGACCGACAGTAGTCTCAATGTCATGATTCACGATTATCACTACTATGCTTGAAGTATAACTCGTAGACATATAACAGTCTTCTGCGACTTTCTAATGTCAGAGTCTTCGCGGTCCACCCAAAATTCAACATACTAATGAATAGTCCTTCGATCAGGACGACGCAATAGCAGCTAAACACGATCAATCTTTCGAAATTACTAGAAGAATACAAAATGGCCAATTACGAGAACTCAAAGCAATACTCATCGAAGCCTAAATTCTAATTTGCTATGTCTAGTTGAGATATTCAGCTGCCAAACTATTGATGTAAGGAGAATTGCACATAGAAACTCCGACCAGGAAATGGATCGGTGCATTTGCACAACTAATACGAGTGGATGAGAAAGCGGTGGCATTGGAGTCTCAAAGGATTAATAGCTGTATGCACTAAACGGCAACGGAAATTGCACTGCCTGTTAACCCTACGTGAAAGCAGTAGATTTGCACTTCGAGGGAGAATCTGAGATAGGATACCAGAAACGACAACTTGTAAAAGGGTATCTGGTATCGTGGAAGACATCGACGTGAGGAGCACCTCTCTGGTATAGCTCCCCTCGTTATGAATATGGATCTGATGCATGTGATTCTACATTCGCAACTGATTGTGTCAGTGTGGTACGTAATGGCTTTTGAATGATTTTACCAATTATCGTCCATAAAGCGTCCAATTTGCAGCTCCCACAGAGAGAAAGGATAGAAGTGATCAAGGTATTAATAACCAGTTGGAAGAGCGTTCAAAAACGGATGTGTTTGGGACTAACTTAGCAATTTGAAAAATATATATGCAAGTATTGTCGACCAAATCCATGGGATAGCTCTAAATATCTCCTTCTCCTAAGCAAGGATTTACAAAAGGAAACTCTGTCCTATCATCCGGCCTCATCCACTTGAAAGCTACAAACCCTTATTTCCTCTGTCCTGATCCTAGCGCTACAAGGTGTGTGTGGAATTGAAATACACATGCCCATAGCCACACCCAGAGACCTTTATTTTCACCCATATCCATTAAGATTGTTGTTTATGGAACATAGAATGAGTTCAAGGCAAGACCTACACCAAAGAACGGAAAGACGTCATCTCTCTCGAGAACCCATATCTCTGGTACATCGTGGAATGCTTGTAAACCCTGGAGGATATCACATATATCATAGACCACTATAGTATTGTTGCAAGCTCATCCCAGAAAACCCGCGGCTATTCCCGAAACCCCCGATTAATAAATGGATGACTGAGCGTACAAGCCTTTTCACCAACACGAGATATGTATATATCAATCACAACTGCTGTATAGCCCGTCATAATTGCATATTACCAAGTTATCACCTTGAATACCTATCTTTAATAAGTGCTTGGAACTTTTCGCCACGATAGCATACAATGAATTGTCTGATTTCCCCTACTCTTGGTTCATAGATGATAAAATTATATCTCATTTTTTTCAATCTTCCTTCACACTTCATTTTTCCGGGCGAGCTACAGATTTTGCACGGCACAGATTAATGTTACAAAAGTTTCTTCCGTTAATCAAGACTAGGTTTTGCTTTTCATGGGGTTCTTTTTCTTTTGGTTTAGGGAGATGTCCATCCTGGAAATATGGGAAAGAAAGCATGGAATATTTTATCCTTGTTGTTTATGATTTTAGAGCGTTTCAATTTCTAAAATGCTGCTCAGCTGACACGAAGTGCTGCTTCGGAAGTTGGGATGCTTTATGAGATGGTATAGAATGGCTACTTAAGCCCAAATGAGGTAAAGCAGACAAAGGAAGTAGTGGAGATGTTTAGTACATGTGACTTGTTGAATGGTAGATAATCAGGGCACTTATTTACCATTGTTCACTTAGGTATTTGTCGATGTGGGTGAGATGGTTTCAGCACGGACAGTAAAAATATTAGTTTACATCCAATTTGTATTTAGGGTGTTTACAACAATATCAGTATTACTTCAAACGTACTAATTGTTGTTCTTTGTGGGCTTACAGTGGAATGACACAATCGTTAGCTATTTAATCTATTCTCATACTGCTTCCTTTGTTTCAAAATCGCCTTAGAAAAACAAAGGTCTTCCTTCACTGCTGGCAGAGAAGTCAAGGACTTGGATCAAGGAGGTAAGGCCAAGCGTTCCACACCCCACAATATATTATAACTTTTGACTTGACTATATACTTATTAGGAAACTGCTAGGAGCATGCTCAATCCGATGCTACTTTTCGCTTTGAGGCAAATTTTAGAGATTTCCCAAGACGACAGAAATCCAGGGGCCACGGGTGGTAACTATAAACGTGTGTCCCAACAGCTCGGACTTTTCACTCCTGGGCTCCCGACCCAATAATCCGATGCCCTGGGTAAAACACATGTACACACGGATGGTGGAGACTGCATATATCGTGCAAGAATTAGGATGGCATTCGATCTTGGTGATCGTAATATCACTAGGAAGGGTATAATATCTCACCACCTCGGAGTAGATTTACCTTGGCAGACAATACTTAGTAGCACTGGCAAGTAGGAGTCAATCAAAAAGTTGGAAAATGGGAATGAGATGAATGCTTTCTACTGTGGAAATGTTGAAAAAGCATTCATTTTCTCGTACTGAATGTAGAAATCGAGCATATGAGAAGTATGGTAATCGTATAATTCAACATTTTTTATAAATACTTCGCCGCAACGCTAATTTCCAAGTTCCAGATATGATCTTAATTATCTGGGGTATTGTATTTCTAAAGAGGGTCACTCAACTTACTTCTGTGAAGGCTCTCTGAATATGAGTACTGCATTTCCCTTCCGATATTACACGACGTCGTTCTATACTTCCGAATCACAGCTAGCAATTTCTCTCCGCATTGTGTAGTACTTCTCACAGGAACCTAAATGTCCTAGTTTATTCAAGTAGTATTTCGATGTTCTCTTCTTGGACAAGTGGCACCTTGGCTGACTATAGCTGTTTATGGAGTAGTCACTTCATCTAGCCACGCGTTTTAGATAGTATTGGGAGCACAACTGGTGCGATCAACGAACTGCCAATGAATGTTGCTTCGTCGATCCAAACAGCAAACCCGCAAGATGGTCTGATCAAACACATAGACTCGGAGTTCGATCAGTAGAGGTTGAAGATTACGAATTATACCACGCGAGTGCTCCGTACGTCAAGGGTGGTCGGGAAATCGATCGACAGTGTGGCGCATGTCATGCATATCAAACAGTTTTGTTTCCATTTTGCGGTCCATAAATTCGGACTAGGTTTCCCCTCAAGGACCTGCGGCGATAAGGTTAGACGTGACATTGAGACGTTGTAGAACCTACTCTCCTAGTATGAGATGGGAGGCCTTAACAAATCCACCCAAATCTAGCTAAGCAATTCCGATTTTCGCGGTATGAGCTGGCATGTGAGATATGACAGAAGTGAACTCTCATTCTCCTTCTCCCCCGTCGCCCCCACGAGTCAAAATCAAAAGCCGAAACAAGCTGTCTTGGAAGGATGATCTACGGCATTCTGAAACACCCTTAAGTGCTCAAAGGACCCTGAAGTTCAGCCTCGAAGGATTTCGTGATTTTATCGGGGAATGCCAAAACGGAGAGAAATTACCAATTTTCTCCGGGAATCTTGTTTCATGAAATCAGCCAGAATAGGAGGTGTTTCTGACCAGGCTTTCGCAAAAGTAAAGATTATTTAGCAAATTCATGCGTGGCGGATAGCGACATGAACGAACACATGGCCACAACATGGTTCGCTCTGGAATTCATGGTCTTGGGTCCCGAAACTCATGTACGGCGGAAATGTCAAGCACTCGAGGAAAACTGGGCTAATTTCCCGAGAGAATGGGGATGCAAAAACTTTGGGATTTGTGCGGAATCACAGCACTCGTTCGTAATTATGCCCTGTCCTCCGAGGTAGTAATTTTATCATGCTGAGAACATGATGCTGGCAGCTGCTGCTGTCAATAGAGACATGATTCATCCATTGACGAGAAGAAGCAGGGAGAAGCTAGGAACTGCAAATTTCAACTCATGTTAATGGCTGTAGTACGTACTGGAGTCTCTCGATCCCGCATCCATTGTATGTACATACAGTACACTGTCAGTGTCGATTTCAAGTAAAGACTACTCCACCCGTAGTAGTGTAGCTATGCGCTTTTCATGTACAGTACAATCCAGTATATATATTGCCCGAAACAGCTGCCATTGTTATTATATTCCTAGACTAGCACTGTAGTAGACTACTGTCGAATGTACCGATTTCCCGGCTTCTCAGCAACTTCCAATGAATTTGGAATTCCGAGATCCCAAACGGCCGCGTACCAGCATCCTGCCACCCAGACTGGTTTGGAACCAGCACTCGTAACCCATAAAGAGCATGCCGTAAAGTTCTGTTGATAGGCCACGACCTGGAGTGTTTCATCTACCTGAAACCGCCTGTAATATGTGAGATGATCACCCACATACTTCGTCCGACAACCCCGCCAAACGTTGTCTGCTTACCACAATATCGTGGTGGAATTCAACCAAGATCGATGATATCGTGAAAGAGTCAGAAGGGTCCGTATGCTCGGTAGCTCCAGTGGTTTCTCTCCTTGGGGGCTGCGGTGCTCATTTCTTTGAGCTGCCGTGCTCTAGGAACTGGTTGCAGTTGATCCGGCACTCGACCATGGAGAAAATCATGGTTCCTGGAGCACGCCAACTACCGGGAGCCACTTTCCAGCTCAACTTGACTGGGTTGGACGGACTTCTTGAAAGCCTTGGAACAGAGGGCGCGCGGGCCAAGCTTGCGTGGTTGCGGTCGCAAGGCCTATGGCGCACATCGCGGAAAATAAAATTGATTGAACAGAGTAGTATTGTAAAGTACTTGCGAAGTGGATAGTAGTGCTGGCTGGTCGGTCATGAGGAGGACGAGGACAACCGTCATCCCCATGTGTGGTGCTTTTCCATTGCAGACAGGAGCTAGATAGCCATGAAACAAGAAGAATATACGGTATAGAGTTCGGAGGAGGGAGGGAGGGTATACTGCAAGTACCATATGGAGAGAGACTCTCCTCTCCTCTCTTCTCCTCTCCGTGCTCTATTAATATTAATATTAATATTATTATTATTATTATTTAATCAGGATTCGTAGATCATCAAGCCCCCCTAATAAACCCAAAGCCACAGGGGCTGGGAGGGCCGCACCCCTAATCTGGCGCTGGTCGCGTATCCACTCAATCCACTCTCTTTCGCGCTCCCGATCGCTTTTCTCTCGGTGATGGTTGTAATAATATATCAGCCGAATACTTGGCTGGTGGGTGGGTGGTAGGAGTAGTTATGTTGTTCTTTCTGGGAGGAGGGTAGTGTAGTGTATTGTAGTGTAGTAGAGAGAAGCAAGTAGGGAGTCAGGAATCAGGAGTCAGGAGCAAGGAGTAATAAAGGTAGTAAGGAGTAAATACCAGCAGCAGGACGACTGTTACCGTACAGTATATAGTAATCATTCTGCTACAACAACAACAACAATAATAATCATAATATGTAACCTCTTGTTGCTGTTGGACAACTCTACCTCTACTCCACTGACTGGCCAGCTCTATACCTCTATGGCTCCTCCACCAAAAGGACTTTTCTTTCGTCGTTGACTTTACTGATTGACTATTTTATCACTTATTATAATGTACTGTACCAGACTGCCACCCGCTGCTGCTTATTAAGCACCACAACTACTACGCTTCCGGAATACGGTATGGACTGTACTGCAACGACGAGCCGGGCCCGCACTACACTACATACACTACATACACTACACTACGCTGAGCTGCACTGCAACCATAATAAACTCTTGTCCTCCTCTTTTCTCCCATGTCTGTCGTCCCAGCACACCTAGCTCACCTGGTTCACCTGGTCCACTCTGCTACTGCTACTGCTACTGCTGCTTCCTTTCGTCTTCCTCGTCTACGATAGTACTACTACTACTACTACTACTCTACTTACTCACTGTACCACCTTACTACCTGGTCCTTACCAAAAACCTATTATCAACCACCTCTGTAGACCTGCCAGAACTACTCAATCACTCACTCACTCACTCACTCACTCAGTCGTCACAATAGCACACACCACACAAACACACAACAATTGCCACCACTACTACGCTACTACACTATCGCTGGTCGGCTAGGTCTGGCATCTCCGTTATGTATTGACTATGGGCCGTGTCTCTCCACTCAATTAATTACCTCCAAAATAAACGAACAGATCGACCTGAACCCTGCGGATTGCTTGTTCCGATTTCTCCAACAGACCACCACCAGCGTCGGCCGTGCATCTCAACCTCGACGACTCAGCATCTGCCACCGCATGTTCTTCCCCACGGCGAGGCCATTATTTACACACCTGAGAGAAGGGACTGTCGTAGCGTATTAGGAAGTTCACTTGTGTGCCAGCCCAAATCTCGACAAGATGGAGTCGCCGGCCGATTATCTGGATTCTCCCATGGATGGCGATGATATGGCATATCCGTGCAAAGGCTGTGGCGATGTGAGTCTGCGGATACACCATTCACCTAGCAGCATACTGACTTGGGTCTGTAGATACTTGAGGAGGGCAAGGCTTTTGAACTAGGTATGTTACTCACTCTGATGAGAGTGCCGAATTGGAACACACTCTTCGCCATCCCCAATTTTCTCCTAATCGACCTGTCAATTTGACCCTGGATTCTTTTCGAAGCCCTATGGATTCACAAACACAGACGTCTACACTACTGACACATATTTAGCTGGCAACAGATGGCACTTAAACTGCTTCCGCTGCAATACCTGTGGCACGCTACTCGACTCTGATGCGAACCTCCTACTCCTTGGTGACGGATCTCTCATCTGCAACAACTGCACATACAGCTGTAGTGCTTGCGGCAACAAAATTGAAGACCTCGCGATTCTTACGGGGGACCAGGCCTTCTGCGCAACTTGTTTTCGGTGTAGGAACTGTAAGCGGAAGATCGAAAATCTCAGATACGCCCGAACATCACAGGGCATATTTTGTATGAGCTGTCATGAATCTCTGATGGCTCGTAGGAGGAAAAAGTCGAGAGCTGCGGCAAATGCAAAGCTTAAAAAGGAAGAGCAGTCACCAATGCTGGTAGACAAGTCGTTACCAGCACTCCCTCCCAGTGCTGCTTCTATGCAGCACGCATTCTCCCAAGATGATCGATCCCCTTCGATAGATACAGATACACCGACGGAGCTTTCTCCTCGGCCGCGGCAAGCACATCAGAATGATTCGTCATCAAGGAGCAGCTCTCTCCGACCACGCGAGTCGTCGGACCAAGAACCAGCTACCGCTGATGGTATTTCCAAGGATGGGCTCACTCTGCCGACAACAACATACAGAAATAATCGACATTCCCAGATATCTCAAGCTTCTGACCTCAATAGCGGGGATGCGGAAACCTTCTTCATACCTCTTGCATTGGACCCAAGCCCAGCACCTTCTATGACCCCAAGATCGACATCCGAGACCTGGATTGATACATCGAAGAAAAGTAGTGAGAACAAAGCCCCTGAGAAGGATTACTTTGGCAGCAAGTTGCAGTCTCGGACCGAAGCGAAGTCTCGTGAAGCGAGCTCTTCTTCGTCACCGCATATTGCTTTTCAGGAAAAGGGACGGCAGCCATCAGAACAGGAGACGGCGCAAATAAAAGAGAGCATACGCAAGGCACAGGCAGGGGGGAAGTCTTCTTCGAGGGCCTCACCCGCCATTGGAAGCAATGATACTCGAGTGCAGCACGCACAATCTCCTACAAATGGGAACAAGAACCAGGGATCTAATGAGAAATTCAGGTTAGGCGATGTTCCTAAGGGAAAGAAGGTCGGAAGCTCCTTAAGAGAAGATTCGGCAGATAGGGGCAACAGCGACACCTCAAGATCAGACTCTAATGGCTATTCTACTAGCTATATTCCGCAGCGCAAAGAACCCGGTGCACCCATTGCCCGAACCGAATCTCCCAAGCCAATGTTATCTACAGATAAATCAACTCCACACTCCTCACAGGATTCACGGTCAAGAGATGAGCAGCGGCCTTCTACGGATTCTAGCAGATCACAACAAGTGGCTTCACAGGCAAGGGGCGACTCTGGGTCTACATCCAAGTCAATACCTCGTAAGGAAATAGGCGCGGGAAACAAGGTTGTCACCAATTCGACAAGTTCCTCATCTCCAGACACATCTTCGTCCTCAGCTTCTTCTACAGATACCCCAGGTGTTACACCAACAGTAAATGGACGAACAATATCTTCGCCTGTACATCAAATGCCACTCGCAGAGGAAATGGCACCACCTCTCCGTGCTGCGACTCGCCCAAATGGCTCAAAGCAAACTAACGAGTCGTATATGGCACCTAGAGCCCCACCACCCAGACCTTTAATTAACCCTCTCATTACTCCACAGTCAGGGTCCCAAATCATACATGAACTGCCCGGGTCGAATGGACCACCAATATCACCTAAATTACCAAGATGGAGCGCAGGTGGAGATTTTACTATGGACGAAGACATGGCCCGTATTCTAGGAGGGACAGATGAGAGTTCACAGTCACTTCTTCGCCGTGTATCAAATGCTGTGCGCCATGGCAGAACAGCTAGTGATACAAGCCTAACGGCACGTCAGCATGGTCACGGTCGTAGCGTTAGTGAGACTACACGTTCTGCGCAGTCGCCACGTTGGCCAAAAACTCCAATCGCAGAATTGGATAGCTCTGCTGGGGCTCGAGAAATTAGCAGTCCTATTTCTATCCATTCTCCAATTTCAGTCGACGATCCAGCGCTGCTTCGAAGACAACTCAGGAACTCGGAACAACGAGTTGCTGAGCTTGAACGGCAATTTACCACTGAGAAGGATCTGAAGTCCTTAAATCGGAAGTTAGTTGAGAGGAGGAAAACGGTTTCTGTTCTGGACTCACAGACTGAGATTATGATTCGTCAGTTAGAGGTTCTTGCTGGTTATGTAGAGAGGGCGAAGGACACGAAGACTCCTATCAACGTTGCTGATTTGGAAGACTCTGCCATTAAGGAATTTGTTCAAAAGTTGGAGCGATTGAAGCAAACAATGGCTGGTGAAGTCGAAGCCTTGTATGAAGGGCGGAACGAGCTCCTCGAGGAGAAAAATCGGATTATGGCTGACCGGGATCGAGCATTGATTGAGTTTGAGCAACTGTCTTCGAAGAACGCGCAGCTGGCTGACATGAACAATGATCTGACACACCAGATCCAGGAGCGATTCAAGGCCCAGAGCTCAGCTAGCACTGACAGTCCGCGACCACCGCTAAACGGTCTGGCAATCTACACTCACCATAGCAAAGCTAAGTCCAATGCATCCATTCACTTGGATGATTCAACTCTTCGACCATCAACTAGCACCACCATGTTTGGATCTGGATCTGGATCTGTTAATAGTTACCCTCAGTCAATGGACCATGACTCGGGCATGGAGCCCGCGACGGTGCTTTCTGCTCCGCACGTGATCAACATTCGCAAAGGTCAAGCAAAGAAGTTCAATTGGAAGAAGGGCGGACAAACCGTTGCCAAAGGCGTTTCTAAGGGTTTCAAGGGAGCTTTCGCCTCGGTACAACAGCAACAGCAACAGGAGAGAAACCCACAATGGCAAGGCCAAACTGGAGACAGCATCGGAATGCCATACAATATGACAGTTGCAGCTGTTGAAGCTCCAGTGGGGGCACAAGCAGGAAGCCTGCCTCGTTCTACTACAGCTGATCCACGGACTGGTGGAGGTTTTGGGTTGTTTAAGAAGTCCAACACCATGCCAAAATCTATGTCCAATGGAAATTTCCCACCCGCTGAAAATCCCTCAACACTTTTTGGGTCTGACCTTGTAGAGAGGGCGGATTACGAAAGGCGCCAAATCCCTAGTGTAGTCACTCGCTGTATTGAGGAAGTAGAGCTACGCGGGATGGATATTGAGGGCATTTATCGAAAGACTGGAGGCAGTGGGCAAGTCAAACTCATCCAAGAAGGATTCGAGAAAACCGAGGATTACGACATTTCGGACCCTAGCCTGGACATTACCGCCGTGACGAGCGTCTTAAAGCAATACTTCAGAAAGCTACCAGTACCTCTCTTAACCTTCGATATTTACGATCGCGTCCTGGAATCAATATGTAAGTTTCAACCATTTCGATTTTTTTTATATCTTGCTAATGCTATTATAGCTGTTGAGGATGACGAAGAGCGATGCAATCATCTCAGAAAGACCTTTAACATGCTTCCTCCCAAGCACCGTGATTGTCTGGAGTTCTTAGTATTCCATCTCGCTCGCGTGGCATTCAGAGAAAGCGAGAATCTGGTATATAGCATCTACGGCCCACTTATAATAGTAGCTAACAATTACAGATGACACCCAAAAATCTGGCAGTGGTTTTTGCTCCTACAATTATGCGAGACACCAGCTTAGAACGGGAAATGAGCGATATGCACGCAAAAAACAACGCCGTCCAGTTCGTTATCGAAAATAGCAATGAGATTTTTGCCGAACCATAGATACCCCTTACCACCACCCACGAACCTTTACCAATCTGTACTCTACTCTTCATCCTAGCCGAAACACGGCAGGCTTTTACGAATTGCACGCGCGCTTTTGGATTTCAGCGATTCTTTTTTTCTTGCGGAATGATGACGGCGTTTTCCCTCCTTGCTTCCTCAAATTGATATCCCAATTCTATAGTTTTGCTTGCGAAGGGAGTTTGGAAGCATGTAGCGGCATGGGGTTTTATTTCACTTCCTGATCATCGGTAGAGGAGCTTGATTTGCCACCTAGTAATAGGAGAGGAGAAATCTTTGACCTGTGGTCTTTGTAGATATTATTTTGCCGATGAATAAATGGCAATTTCGGAACAAGAGCTTTTTTACAACGCAGTTCGTGATTTACATTGTGTTTGGTAAACTACAAATTACACCATAGCTTCAAACACATTGCGACGATGCCACCGATTTGACGTTAACCAAACAAATCAAAGGGGCACTAGGAGCTTAGGTTTGAGCTAGTTCATCAAAGCCTGCCATTAGGTACAGCACATCTTAAATTGGGGCGAAAATCAAAAGCAATCATGTACACATGGACATGAAACGTAGCGTTCATGATGCTGAGAAAAACAGAGCTCAATCCCTTTTTTTCCTTTTTTTTCCTTGGGCGGTCGGGGTTGTTGGCCTGACACAGTGCAATGAAACTGAGGTTATACGATATTGAGATTATTGAAAAGGTGGTGAGTTTGAGCTCTTGTTATACATGTGTTTCAATACTGTTGATCAAAAATATTCTATGCAAGACTATACGGAGGAAAGCCTGGTTGAATCCGTAAAAGACAAACTATGTTCACCTCTTCATAGGTTAAGATTTGAAGTAATTAGAACTCTGATGAAATTCCATATGTGTTGGGATATCTAGATTCAAAAACTGTCCACCTGCTCATGTTCCCACTAGCTATTCCCTCATCAAGAAGGAAACTATTGGCACATCCACAGAATCCCACGACACCGGCCTCTCATCTATAAAATCTCTCGGATTCTGAAGCCTATGATAAATATCCCCCATGTGACTAGTTCCCGGCGGCGGTATCAGACTATATTCAGATCTCGTAATCACTTCCTCCTCCTGCCGAAGCTGTCTCTCCTGTAATTCCAAGGGATCAAATTCTCCAGGTGCATGCTCTACCAGATCTTCCAATTCCATCAGCATTTCCAACGCTCCCTTTTCTGTTTCTGGAACCGAGCCTTTAGAAGGCACACGACCGACTGCCATCAGTCTTGAACCGTTTGTAGCGAGTCGATGGAGACGTTCAATAAATGTGAGCTCGGCGCCATTTGCGATGGCTTCTTTACGAGCATCACCGAGTTTTTCTAGAGTAGGCGTAGGATTTTCTACAGGGGGAATCAGTTTACGGCCAGCCCAGTCGATGATGGGCTTTCCTTTGCCTGTCAAGTCGATTGGGTGTTGGGAGAGACTCCCTGGGCCGAAGGTCCATTGGATACTGGTTTTCAAGCGTAAAGACGCCCAGTCCCTCTCACCATATGAAGACAACGGTTTATCATCTTCGAGAGGATCCGTTTCGTGGGGATAGAAGAAGAGATGAAGATTAGTGTCTGGTCGAAACTTGCCGGCTATGAATAGCGCGGATTTGAGAGCCGTGACGGTACTGTGCCCGAGAGCTGCGCGAAAGATGTAGGTTTCGAAGCCATCATGGTCTAATCTTGAGGTTTGTTCGCGGCGTACAACTTTAGGCTTCGCGACCTTGATATTTTCCTCATCTTGTTCGCAGCGTTTTGTGCGTACAACAATAGCTTTCCTTGTCCCCCAAGTAGGAAGACTTCTCGCTCTTAAGAATTCGATAAGATGGCTTCGTGTTTTAAACTCTGCAAGGCTAGCAACACCTGCAGCATGTCCATCAGCAGCATTTCTGCTATCGACTCGTGGTTCTTCCCTTTCAATCTTAAGATCAGCTAACATATCAGCGTCTTTCCAATGCATAACTCGCTCAGCAAGTTCCCTGGTAGTTCCATGATAGTTCATCCCTTGTTCTCTACAAAAGTCTTCAAGGTCTCCATGATCCCAGTAGTCGATGCCGTTCATGCTCTGTAGCTTCACCTGTAGCAAATCTCCCCCACGGATGCCTTGTCTTTCCATTTCTCGTGCTTTTAACATGAGCAGGTACTCGATGATGCGATAGATGATCGCGAGATCTTCCACGTCCTCTAAATAGGGATTCAATTGGCCTTGCTGCCAGAAATCACTGGTTCGTAGGTCAGTGTAACCGCGTAAGTGACGATCCATGCAAAATTGATGAGCCTCGATTCGGGTCAGGCTAGAAATAGCGTGCGGTGATGTGGATGCCAGAAAGTTCTTTAGAGAACGGTGATCGGGTATACCACCATCATCCCCTTCTGAATCTAATGTGTCTCTTCGAAGTCTTTTCCAGCGATGTCCATTTTCTCCTTCATAATTTCCTCGTGCACGCTTTCCTAGATGGGCAGCTTCTGCTTCGGAAGTGCCAAAGAGGTATCGCACTTCGATTCGAGTGAGTGTTTCATTGTTAGGTTCTATGGGATTTGGCTCATCTGCTTCCACAATACCATCATAAATTAGTCCATCAGCCAGTCTGTCTTCGTTATTGCTATCCGTATCCTGGCTTCCATTTATTTCGTCTCCGACAAATTTGACGCGGCGCTGTTCTGATGAAAGTGAATTGAAGTACGTCTGGTTTGTGGATTTGGCTAGTTCCTTTTCATATTCGCGCTCCTCTTCCGTTAGTCCAAATACTGGATCACCTTTTCTGTAGCCTGGCATTCTGAATGTCGGATCTTTCCATTCGAAATCGCCTATCTGCGATGACCAGATGAAATTGGGGACCCTTGACGTTGCAACTTCTGGATTGCTGTCATCCGTGAGTGGTTTCAATGCTGTTCGAGCTCTAGAGGAAAACCCGACACGTCTAGTTACTGAAAATGTCAGTGATGTTTTTCAAGCGTTTAAAATAAAGTTTAATGTTAAGTGACAAGTGACAAGATTGCATATTCGACATTCTAAAGGTTCTCTATCTTGTGGCATGTTCTTTTCACATTGCTTCTTCAGATGCCACTTTGATTAAGAGGTACTTACGTGGGCAAAAGCTCCGTCCAAAATTCCTGCGTCAGTACCTTTTCTAGATACTGAACCGGAATCGAGTAGAGAGTCTTATAGAACGGCACCTTTTTTTGGCTCATATAGTACTGAGGTTCCCAGTAAAGTAGACTTTGGAAATCCATCGTCCATGAACCCTTTTCTCTTTCTGCATTAGGATGGAACCCTCCAAATATCCAGCAGATGAAAGAGAATCCAAGCTCAGCCACACAGCCGTCTCCAACATATGGCTCTCGGTGCTCAGGCGGATTGAAAGACCTGAAGTCATAGTTGAACATTGCGTGGCCAATTTCGTGTGTCATGGTGATTGCGGCCATGAAAGTTGCCCGAAGACGTTGTTCACTTCCTTTCGCAGAACCCAGTAAAACCTTCACGTACTCCCCCATTATCCCAATGATGAGAGGTCGATGATTTAGGCCATTCTTACGATATTCTTCATCGGAAGCTCGGATCTCTTCATCACTGACTTCACTCCAAGGCCTGGGTGTGTCAACCAATCTCGTAATTCCTATCCACTCCATAGGTCGTTTTGCTCCGAATCCCACATGTGCATACATATCATAATTAAGTTGCCACCGAACTAAGCGTGCAACTTGTTCGAGTTCCTTTTGTGCAGCTACAAGCTCTGCTTCGGTTACTGTAGGCTTGAGGAGAATTACTTCGGGGAATTCATCGTCATAGTAATCAAAGATATGGTCATTGGGTAGAAAGCTGGCTATAAAAGGCAAGGCGACTTTGAGAAGATTTGTTGAGAGCCGCATGCTAGGAAGTAACGCTTCGTACTCTTCGTCTTGGACATATTCCCAGCGCTCTCTGTTGAAAATTGGATGCAGCATTGTATCGAGATTAGGATTATTTGTAGGAATTGCATCTATGTAGAAGTTAGCTATGTAAGCGATGATCGTGGCAGCTCAAAGTACCTATAGCTTCGGCAAGCAACAATTCGAAGTGATCCCATTCTTTCCGACCTCTATCGTCAATGAAGCGTACAGTATCTGGCGACATTTCGAATTTTGGGTCAGAATCAACATTGAAATTAGCAGTAGAAAGGAACAAAATGAAACATAAGGTAGTATATAATATGTGAATCCAACAACAAAGAGGCGCTCAACAGCATGAAAGATGTGCATACAGCTGCACTATCGGCTTCCAGGGTTTCTGATATTCCGGAAGCATCAGTTCAAACAAAAAGGGATAACAAAACCGGCATTATCAACATTCCACTGATCATCAGCCATGCCAAACAAACACCATTTTTCTCAACTGCGTATATAGCTTGTATCTGTAACAACGATAAAGAAGAGAATAAATCTATCACCGTGTGTAATAGTGTTAAACCTTTAACTTTGGTCACTGTACTGACTAAACTATATGATAAAAGGTTTATCACAATGTACTGTACAGTTGAGCGCTTCGCGTGAGGTTTACCCAATTTAACAGGGTCAGATAGTAGGGCAAGTAACAATATCTAGCTTGTCATCTACTACTTTCACTTATTCTTGAGCTAGTGTCTCGTTATATGTACTATGTGACCATTCGAACGGTAACATCCCCAAAAAGGGTTGTAGACTGCAGCTGTATTCAGTTAAATCAACTCGTAGGTCCTACTGTGGAATTTTCAGCTGATGAACCAGCTGGGTTCCCCCGGCGCTAGCGACTCAAGCATGCATGAATACGGAGGTACGACCATTGGAAATAGAAATTACCTGCCTCCGTACATACAGTAGATACTCAAACAGGGCACCCGGAAAGGGAAATATCCCATCCATGCATAACTTTATGCACGGTCCGGGTATTTTTAATCATCCGGGATTGGGAGCGGATCCCCTAATAAGCGAATTATCACCAATCGTTCGGTTGAGTGGGCCCCGGGTGCAATCTTCCTGTAAGTTATACACGTCGGCAGTGTGGCATAAAATCCCCAATTGCAAAACTAACCCTAGTCTTCAACTTAGTTCAACTGTTGAAAGTGGCCTCTTATCATGAATTTAATTCCACCTTGTACACTCATTTTCCGTTTTCATATTGCAATTTTCCGTTCTTTACCCCCATATATTACAATTTCTAGGTATCAACACCTTTTTCTCGACTTCCTGAGACTATCTATTGGCAATCTGCGTTCAGTAGACTATTCAGGTTCATGTCTGCACTTCACGATACCGAAAGGGAAGAGCTCTCCCACTTAAAGAGAGGAAAGAGTAGTGATTCCGAAAATGAAAAAGAAAAATTTGGCTTGAGCAAGATAGAAGATGGCAGAACTGGTTATCCAGAGTCCGAACCTAAAGAGGATGAACAAATGGAAGCCGGAGACATGAGAGACCTACAACTTCAACATGTTTGTAACCTTTATTCCACATGCCTAGACTCTAGCTAACCTCTTCAGTCCATTGCCTCAATTAGAATATGTCCTCGTCAGTCCTTCGACAAGATTTCTATGAAACGAACAGCTTCAAGATCAAGCTCCAAAAGTAAACTTTCAAAAGTTGTGTCACGTCTTACATATCGAAGCAAGAGAGAACACCTGAAACGTGAGAAGGTGCCATTATCCGACCTTGATAATGGAATTGTAGGCTGGGATTCTCAGGATGATCCCAAGAACCCTCTCAATTTCCCCCAAGCAAGAAAATGGGTTCTCCTCGGCCTTGTTTCAGCTATCACTTTCATTTCGCCGTTCGCATCGTCAATGTTTGCCCCAGCCGTTAGTTCTATGAACGCAGAATTCCACAACACTTCTGCCATTCTGTCTACTCTGACCGTAACTATATATGTTTTGGGATATGTCTGTGGTCCTATGCTGCTTGCTGGCTTAAGCGAGTTATATGGACGAAGATATGTTCTTTTTGGTGCGAACGTATTCTTCTGCATATGGCAGATTGGCTGCGCTCTAGCACCGAATCTTAACTCGCTAATCATATTTAGGTTTCTCAGCGGTAAGTACATATTCCCATTTTCAAGAATCTCCAGTGTCAACTACTTTCCGAATATCTTCAGAAAGCAGATGACTATTGAGTCTTCATCTCCTCCTTTGAAAGCACTTCTACAAGCAAACTAACTCTGATATTGCGATTAGGTATAGGAGGTTCCGGATGTTTGACGATTGGAGGAGGGGTGGTAGCCGACCTCTTCCCACCCGATCAGCGTGGTCTAGCAACATCTCTCTATAGCCTAGGGCCTCTTTTTGGACCAACAGTTGGTCCCATCTTGGGTGGCTTTATTGGTCAACGCTTGGGATGGCGATGGGTATTTTGGATACTTCTCATCTCCGGTTCCGTTATTACAATCGCCATAGAATGCTTCACAGCGGAGACTAATGCTCAGGTTCTTATCCAACGCAAAACCAAACGGTTACAAGAGGAGCTGAACCGGCCTGACCTGCGAAGTGTTTACGATAGTGGGGATCCACAATCAGGTTCGCGGGTGATTCTCGATGGCCTTATTCGACCTCTCAAGATGCTCTTCTTGAATCCTCTCATCGGACTTCTATCCCTCTACATGGCAGTAGCTTACGGACTTCTATATCTGGTATTTACCACAGTCCCGACAATCTTTAAAGATCAATATGGCTTCTCGCCAGAAATTAGTGGCCTGGCCTATATCGGTATTGGAATAGGCTTCATGGCAGGACTGGCTACAGTAGCCAAGCTATCGGATCCAACAGTAGTACGCTTGACAAAGGCAAACGGTGGTGTGTTCGAGCCTGAAATGCGTCTCCCATTTTGCATTATCTTCGCTTGTTTCATACCCGTCGCTTTCTTCTGGTACGGTTGGTCGGCTTACTACAAGGCCCATTGGATCGTTCCTATCATAGGACTCTTTCCACTTGGTTTTGGGCTAATGGGGATCTTCATTCCGATTCAAACCTACCTCATTGACTCCTTTCCCAAGTATGCTGCGAGCGGCATTGCCGCACTCACAATATCAAGGTCATTGTTTGGCGCGGTCCTTCCTTTAGCTGGACTGCCTATGTATTCTACTTTAGGCTATGGATGGGGCAACACCGTGCTGGGGTTCGTGGCTGTTGCCATAATACCTGCCCCTTTACTGATTTTCAAGTTTGGGGGCAAGATCCGGAAGAGCCACCCCATGAATGTCTAGCCGTGTTACTTGTTACTTACGGAAGGCTTGGAAATGTTTCGGTGGGGAGACATTGACTTGTATTCGGGAACTGCAATGCCGGGCTTTTATTTGAAATTACAGGTGCATATATTTATTAGAATTGTATATAATGAGCATCAATATAAGCAAGTTTAGCCATACCTAAGTACCTCACTCTCTTGTATGTCTTCTTTTGAGAAGCCCCTTTCTAAACGAGCCGCTTTTGGTCACTTGCGGTGATCAGTGGTGAATTTTGCAAGGTATGAGCCATTCGCAAATATTATGATAGACTACGAGAAGTTCATAAAGTAATTAAATGAGGATTACTAAGGGTGAATATGTATTTCCAACACAGCTTCTCAATTCAACGTTTTAGGAATTGGACAAAGGAATGTATTTAATCGTATCAAGGACTTTGACATATGAAAACCATGGAGAGCTCATGTGATTTTGGTGTGAAGGAAAAGTTTTGCTCTTTATTTGGGGAAAGTTCCCTTCATAATGACACTTTCCATCCAATCATTTTATACCAATGACACAGGCAACATGAGCTTAAGAAAATATTTTGCTACAGTTGTTTATTCGTCGTTATATCAAATCATTGGTCAATGAGAATAATTTGGATCAGAGTTAGAAATCAATTAGTTTAATCAAATTATGTTCCTTACGGTTCGGTAATCAAACAAAACAAAGAACTGCCCGATGTGAATTGGAAGGAAATGTCATCACTCAACAGCTTTCCACACCTCCTCCAAATATTTAGCTCTGGCAATATCCCCACCCCCTTCAAATGCAAGATTACTAGCTTGCTGTCCTAATCTCGCTCCCTCAACCCCGAACTGGGTCTCAAACCCATATCCCACACCTGCTGCACCGTACGAGTACGTCGGTTGCGAATAGCCAGTATAGTTGATCTGTGAGCTCGGGGCTGTCGTAGAATTCAGGAAGTTATAGAAATTTGAACTAGCATTTAGCATTTTTTGTCGACTAAGTCTGATGCGTTGTTGGGTGAGGATCGCTTTTATGACGGGTATGGTTTGCAAGTATATCTCTTGACGCTGTCGACATATGAGAATGAAGCCATCGTAGTCATTTTTGGTGCAAGCTTCAGCCCAGAGTGCGCGCATACGGGGTGAGTACAGATCGCATTTATTGGCTTTGGTAAAGATGGTGTTAGAGTAAGTGAACTGAGACTCTAGGACAGTACCTTTGACAGCATTTTCGTAGCACTCTTTACAAATGAGGAAGTCATCGCTGCCGTAGAAGGTTCGCCCTACGACACCTTCTGAACGAGGACAGGGGTGTACATTGGTCCATGTCTCGATCTCATTTTGCAGCAACGAGAAGTCATTTACAAAAATGACCTCTGAGAGTTTTTCAAGAAAGCGGTTGGCATGACGGACTGTAGGGAAAAAACTACAGATCTTTTCAGCACCTCCAGGGTGATTTTGTTCTTTGAAGTACGGTGCATAGCCATAAGACATTATAAGGACACCATAGCAGCTAGGGCAGATCTGAAAGTTCTGGACGTGATTGGCAAGAACAAACCACTTCTCATGATTCACTGGGCTTGCAGTACACAGAAGGTTCGAGCCCATAATCTGAGCTTGCTCAAACCAGTGGTTATAGCCTCGTCTTTGGTAAGCTTCCTCCCAAGCCAGTTTCATGGTAATCCAGCCCTGCAGACAAAGCCAGTCCTTCCGCCCCTTCAATAATTCGTTTGGTCTGGGCTCAAAGTATTTGTCAAAAGGTGAGAATGCTGTAGAATCGATATAGCAAGTCTCGCATAAAATGTAATCTAGACTCTTTGGTTGGTACCATTTTACAGACTCTGTAGGAAGCCATTCATATGATACACATTTTGGTAGCTTCAATCGCTTTGATGCAAAAGACGTAAATTTCCTCCAGTCATTTTCTTCAGAGCAGTGCTTGAGCGCTCTCTCAATAGACCTCAAAGAAAGATCACAAGCCCATATTGCATTGCTCGTTTGCTTTTCTTTATAAACCTCGAACTGATTTACGAAGGTGGAAGCAAGGATATAATCCTCATAGCATGCTTCACAAACTACGAATCCAGGAATATCACCAGAGATAGGGCTGAACCACTTCACTCCCGCAGCTGAAGTGGTTCCAGATTCCCCATAACATGGTAGAACACCTGCACGATGCTCCAACAAGGCTTTCAAAGCCTCGAAATCCTTCGATCGTTTACTTGTCGTCCACAACTGTTGGACTCGGGGAATTTGAAACTTGCAATTTCGTGCTTCTCCTTGAAGGCTCATTTCCGAGTCGAAACTAACAGCAACATCTGTTCCTTCAATGTGTTGTGTGAAACAGTAGGAGCAAACTTGAAATTTTGGAACATTTCGGAGATAATGCCACTTTGTGGAGAACTTGATCTCGTCTGGATAAGGGCAGTCTCTGATGATGTTTCTTGAGCCTTTTGGACTGAGTGTAACATAACGTTTGCCCGGCGAAGCACTGTTTGCATTCGCAGTTTCTTCGCTGAGAATAGTACTCCGAGAACTTGATGGAGTGTCTGTGTCAGTGACCTGTGATGGGTATATCACAGCATATGGCTGAGGATCTCGTTCATTCTGATGTACAGGCGTCGCACCTTCTCGGCGAGGTGTTAACAGTTCAGCAGACGAAGAAGAAGCGCTATTTGTTTCCGAGGCAGGTTTGAATGATGCTGCATACTGAGATTGTGGAACTAGATTCAAAGGTGGCGTTTGAGGTGGTAGTGAAGGTGATTCATGCTGCACAGGAGATATTTTTGTTGCCTGGCTAGTGATTTGGCTAGTTTAGTCAAGATCAGCCGGATTTCCCAAAATTGAATTAACTTCCAAAGCATTCCAAAAAGTTCACTCACTAGGTAGCGAATGGTGATGCAGACTGTTGAGACGCAACTTGCGTTTGTGCCTCGACAGGCTGCACTTGGTCCTGGTTTGTATGTAAACTTTTTAATCCCAAAGCTACGTCCTCAACAGAGCTCATATATTGTTCTGCTTTCTGATAACGCTGCGGGCGGGGTGGAAGACTAGGCACTGTTGTTGATGGCTGAATGCGCGGAGGTAAAGCAGGCGCACCTCTACGACGTGGAGGAAGTGGGGGGCCAGCAATGTCTCCTGCAGCGCTTAACTTGGGTTTCCGAGCTCCAGGCTGTGAATTTGGGTACATATTGTACTACTACTCATTCGAATCCGATGTCAATGTTGGAACAAATTATGATTTATAGCGTTGAAAGAGTGGTTGCAAGTACAGTGCAATAAACAGTGCCTTTCGCACAATGTTAGCCCAGTTCGCTTCTGTTTACCTTGTACAGTTAGCGGTAGTGCCGAAATTTATGTAACTAGTTGCCTGACAGATACGAAAGTACTTTTTTGAAGGAATAGATCTGCAATGCCTTCTAATCCGAACAAAACTATTCCAGTTTTAGAAGGACAAGGACAAGAAAACTAATAATAGATGTGTACGGAGTTTATCCTCAAAGTCGGTGGTTATACCTTGAAATATAGCAGGAAGTCGGTCAGTCTTTATCAGTAGGAAGAAACCTCATAATACATTCCAATACAACTTTGAAATTATATACTGGTACGTGACGCATTAGAGAACTTATTTTCAGCTGACAATTTACTGTACTTCCAGTGCCTCTCGAGATGTGGGGTGGGGTAGCGGATTCCGTGCCTTTCGTACAAGCGAGAGGCCCCCTGAATTAAGCGAACCCATAATCAATTCCTACTTTCAAAAGACACTTTATACTATGATAACATAAGCGAAATGGAGGCTCTTTCTCGGTCAAGAGACTCCTAGTAACTCATGCCTGTTTTTAGGCTAAGGCTTTTTACCTATATACTATTACTCAGTGTTGGTCAGCTATGCCACAACATCCAAGCCGGAAGGGAGCACGAACAATAAAACAAGCCCCGTGTTTTTACTCTCAAGGGCCTTGTAGTCGAGTTCTGGTCAAGCGCGTAGTTTCGTACTTTGCGCTCTCGCATGGGGCTTCTGCATTCACTACTGTAAATTCTGAAGTTGGTCACATAAGCATACCGTATGTCATTTGGTAGTAGTAAGGGACTATGTTCAACAGACTATGCTCTATATTATATAAGTATATTGCTTAAATCTTTAGAACCTTATAAGTAAGCCCCATTTATACTCCGGGAATGCGATCAAGCCCTTTACAGCACACGCTCGCTAAAACGCACGTCAAACGCCGTCCCAATGCCCAAGACGCCATTATCACACAAGATACTCTTAGACACTATCTTCAGTCATCTCTTTATTCTTCCATCTCTGAATCTGATTCAGAATTCACCTCTGTTACTGTAACAAAAGGTACCACATCCTTCTTCAGGTCTTCTTCTATGTCAGGTGTTTGTCTTACCCTTTTGACAGAAAAACATTGGACTGCCCCAATTCCTGCTACAAGCATGCTACCATACCACGCTAGCCCTTGGAAATCCATTCGAGAACCTAGTGTATAAAGATAGCCTGCTATAGGAGGGGCCACTGTACGACAAGCTGCACCGGCACTAGCGCTTAGGCCGTTGACCTTGCCCAGCACATTCGGAGAAGGCGTCGCTTCTTTGATCATAATTAAGATCACTGGATAAGCCATGATACAAAGAATATTGCGTACTGTAAGGCATGCAAATATGCCCGACAACATGAAACGCTCTGGAAGGTAAACCAAAAATGGCATCATGAAGTAGGACAAAGGGTGTAGTAGGCTGACGAGGATAAAGAGGCGGTGGATCCCAAGTTTCTGGGCAAAGAAGGGAAAGATAACGGCTTGGACGAAAAGGGCGATAACGCCATCGCAACTCATTATCATGCCCACCTTTTGAACACTCAATCCTAATCCTCCAGCCGAAACAGAGGATATCAGCCCAATCCCCGCTTGTCGAATTGAAGATACAGATGTGTAAGGCTCTCCACGCTCGTCCTCAAGGAAGATCGGTAACAGATGATCATAGGTCATTGAATGGTACGTAAAGATTCCCATTGCGATAACGAGCGCAACAATTTGTTTAGTGAAGATCTTGGGAGGGGCGAATTTAAGTTGTGTGTTCCGCCATGTACTATCGTCGCTGCCATCAAATGTACCATATCTTTCGGTTCGTAAATCAATCGCAGGAACCTTGATCGCATCGGCGGTAGCGATGAGGGGCGATTCTTCGGATGAATATGTCGACTCGGGAAGTAGGATTCGAGGTTGCATATCTGGATGAGTCTCTTCTAGGAGGAGATATCCCAACACAATGCTTACAGCCAAGAGTGATGCGCAGACTAGGTTTGGCAAGAGGTATGGGAATCGTCCAAACAAGCCATTTTGTGAGAAAGTATTTGGGAATGATTCGCATGGGTTTGATAGTGTTCCACCGATCGCTGGCCCAATAACTGTCCCGATACTCCAAACGAATGGCATCACTGAGTACGCACGCGCTACTGAAGTCAGTAAAAGTTTTTTGAATGTTGACCAAACCCAGTTCTGGAACAACAAAAAGGAAGAAAACCTACGTTCATGTTCTTTCCTCGTGACAAGTTCACCAACCATTGTCTGGATGACACCGATATTTCCGTTCAAGAAGCCCCCAGCTGCTCTCCCAATCAAAGCTATCCATATATTTGTTGCAAATCCGACCATGACCAAGCTCAAAACTGTACCGATACATCCTAGCAGTAACACTGGCTTCCTACCGATTCTGTCTGACAAGGTTCCCCATGCCATTCCTGTGAGGGATTCTGCGAGCGCGAAAGACGAAATGAGCAAACCAGCGTAGAAAGAGGCATCTTTTTCATCTCCAACTTGAAATTTCTTTACCAGGGCCCAGGCATATGGAAATATAGAAGTGAGAGCTACAGGCTCTGCTAATCTGACAATTGCTACAAAAGCAGGTTAGCTGCTGATATTTTGATAGGTCATTGAATGCTTCGCAAGGAATGTCAAGTTAGACGAGACTCACCTAATAAAAATAGCTGCGTAGTAGGAAATTTTTGGGGATCTCGGGGTTTTCTGTGGCCAATACAGGCCATACTTTTATATTGCCTAGCAATATTTTGTGGATGGGTGGTGGCGTGAGGATAGAGGTATATGATTATCTCTTGTGGTAGAGAGCAAGGGAAAGGGGGAAAACGGAGGAAACTTGATAAGTGGGAAAACGGTGAGATTATAGGAGGGTAGGGAGAGGGTATGACTACGACAATAACAATATTGCTTTATCTGAGGAAATCTGAAAAAAGGAGGGGGAGGAGGGGTAGAAGTAGTTATTCGGGATGCTACTTCCTATCTTTTGGTAGTGCAGCGATTGCCGGAAACAGCTAACGAAAGATAGCCAAAAAGTAGTCCCATAGTTGCGTCCCTAGATAGCAGGATATAATGGCGTATATACCGAATATCTGCTGTTTTACCAAGCATAATACACGTGGAGTGCTGGGTTCAAAATAATGTGGTTGGCCGGCTGAAGATGGTTGTCAATAGGAAGCGAGAATTCTTCGCAGTGGCAGTGGCATTTGGCAACGGTGGGCCCAACCACCCACCATGTTTACAGTATCCATTCTTGCCCTCACTCACGAATTGCGCTTCCACAATCGGCGCGACCGGACCGGGACGTGCAGGAGACCCGGGAGTCGCAAACTATGGGAACACTTGGGATTCGAAGAGAATGAAGCGAGCGATAAACGCGACGAGAGTGTAGGCAGAGCTTTGTATTCCGATAGTTGCTGATCGTCAGGGAAGGGGTAAAAGGCATTCCCCAAGCTCTATATAATATATTGTTTGCATCCTGCTTTGCTGTCGCCATCGAGGCCATGAATTTCACCTTCGGTAGACTGAGATTCTGGCTCAGATACCTTGATGCCTTGCTCGACAGACATCCATATGCGGTTGCTTTAGGCAAAATACACCGCACGATGCCGAGCATTGTCATACAGCTGACAAGTGAAGCGGTGTGTGGTCAGATTAGCGCACTCTTTTCCTTCCTGGGGAACCGACTATTCAGTAACTAGCTTTGGCCAGAGTGCACGATCACAGAGTCTATACCGATGCCTAGGCCATGATATTACGCTATAAAATTGATATTGTGATCTAGCCAACCCGAGGCCGGAGATTGCTTTGACGACTCCTCGTTAAACCTCAACGTCGCATTGAATTGCGCTGCATTGCATTGCATTGCATACAAGCCCTTTCCGTGTCAAAACCCGCTTGTAACACTAGAGATAGTCAACCTTTTCTTGCCACACAGAGCGTAAAATCAACGCAGGCTAAGGTTGCTAACCCTTTCAAGCAGATTAATCCGCAGTCCATAGTCCCACGCGATGGTTCCATACCTTCAATTACGTGTTGGATAGACACCTTAGTTCCATTTCGCCGTTTCGTCAAGTCAAGTGACGGTGGTTATTGCCAATCTTCATTTGGAGTATGGAGCAACTCTAGATGGTTAAGATTCGAGCATGTGATGGAGAAGAAATCTTTGGTCTACCTACTAGCCTGGAAACGCCAGGGTCTTGACAGCTCATGATGCATCATCTACTTTACAAAAAGGGTGCTTCCACAACATTAAAGGGTATTTTACATACGATGTCCGTGTCGCCCACCATATTTTCATAAAGCCACACATGGGATACTGATATATTATGGCCTTTTTAAGCGGCAAGCGAAGAAGTAGAGCTATTAAGAAAGATTATATGGCTTGTCGACGATTGAAATGAGCTTTGTTTTCCTTGACCAGGAAGACGTGAAATTAGAGACTTTAGAGAATGTGCAAGATTTAACCTTTGCAATGAAGTGTTTTTGACATAATTGAGCCTCGGAGATCCGGAAAAAACCAGCTTGAATGTCAAATGCTGGGCATCATTTGCGACAGCATCGTACAAATCTACCATATATCGTATACAATAAATTGAGCTAAATAAACTACAAGCTGCTCAGCAATCCGCATCGTCAAGATAATCCGAATTCTTAATTATCCCTCTAACCGTTTCCTGTTGTTACGGGCTTTCAGACCTAGCAGGCACAGGTGATGGAGACCTATTTTCGACACTAATCTGCTCCTGCACACTGTCCTGATGGTCTTCACTATCATAATCTTGTCCATCAACGGGTAGCAGCTCATTTTCCAATCGTTCATAATCATCAGTCTCATCACCAGCCAAAACTTCCTCTTCCCCACTCTCAAATACTCTGTCGCTCTCTTCCGCAATAGCTTCTACAGCTTCTACAGCTTCTACAACTTCCACAGTTTTAGACGCTTCAATATCATCAGCTGCTTTAGAAGACTGCTCCTCGTTCCCATTTTCCACGGTCAATCGTTCCTTTCTTTTTCCCCTTTTCGATTTCATCGCCCTATTCGCAATGAAGCTCTGCTTCGGCACTGGGGTAGGCATCATTTCCCATGTGCTCCAGTACATAGTATTGTCCCTCCAAAATGATACTCCATCTGCATCATTCTTCGTAAAATCTGGATGGTCAGGTAGTTCCATAGCTTGCCATTCGAAGGGTGCTGTTTGTTGAAGCATTGACCAAAGACGAGCTTCCTCGAGTTGACTTTCCCTCGTGTCAAGTGCTTCCGTGTACTCTTCTTGTGCATGCAACATATTCTTCTTCTTCTCTCTCTTGCGCGCCCTCGATTTCTCGCGTGCAAAGGAACCTAGCTTTCCGTCCTCTTCATCACTCTGATTAAAGTCAACAGAGTGCCAAGAATCATCTGAACTGGAATATTCTGTTTCTGAAGGCGAGTCTATAGGATCTTCTAAACCCACCCGATCTTCAGAGGCTATGGTAGAGTTTTGGTGCTGCTCAACTTCACTTAGCGGATGAAAGTGAGATTGTAAAGTACCATGACCAGCCATAGCTAGCTCTACCTCTTCATAGGTCAAAAGAGTGCCATCACCTGAATCGGAGTTCTCATCATCTACGACATTTAAATGGCATCTTCTAGCACATCTAGTCCAGAAACCGCTGCTGTTGGTCGGCAGTCCGAGCATATTTATAGCAGCTTTCACATCATCTTGCGTCACATCAGCGCGTTTGAGGAGCTTAGACTGCCTAGCTTTCTGCCTTGACATGGTACAATACAGTGTTGTCGATATAAGACGTTTCGTGATACTAACTGCTAGAGAATGGAAATCGTCAAAAGCAGTGGTTCGAATGGACGGCAATTCTCCGGGTTCGGCTAAGTTTTCCCAATTGTCATCTTCATATGCCCCTCCCCGATTCATGAAAATCTCTCGAGACAGCTCCAGCCAGTTCTTAAGATCAAAGAGATTGGCAGCTGGAAGAGTTGCCTCTATTTCTGCCTCCTCGTCAGGATCTCTTCGTTGCTTGTGAATCGTTTTGCTGAGATTCTGAGTTAGCAGCCAGGAGTCGCCATACCATTTCGCCTCCTCCTTCTCAATCTCGTAACAGTCCTGACGAGTCGATAAGGCATCCGCTGCTCGTTCAAGAACTCCGCAACATTCTTCACTGATTTCAAGAGCGGCTGGGTAGTCAACGATATGGAGAGTTTGTTTCCGGTTATCCTCTGCCGACCTCTGCCTCAGGGCTCCCTGCAAGACGTGGATATATTCCTGTACTTCTAGTTCGGTTTTGCTTCCTATGTGGAGAGCAATTCCTGCAACATTGTCTCTACCCAACCTCTCTAGAGCGGAGAAAAACACATCCTTTTCTTTTGCAGTCCAGAGTACCGATCCAATCTGGCTGTTACTCAAAGCACTCTGGCCTTCGGCGCTTCCCAACCTAGAAGTATCTCGTGTCTCAGAGTTCAACAGCTCCCGGTATTCATTGCTGTAAAATGATTTGAATCTCTTGGCTCTGGTTTTGCTAGGTAAACCAGGTGGCTGATCTCCCTGCTTCCTTTTGCGACTGCCGGCTTCTTCTCGCGTGGGTGATCTTATCCGACCAGGTGATTGAGGTGCTTCGAAAGTTGCAGCCCATTTCTTCGCATCTTCTCGGATTCTCTTTTCAAAATCAAGGTCTCTCTTCAGTTTTTGGAGAGCATTCTCATCTGGCCGAGTAGAAGCTCCGTTGTCGAATTTGTTGCTCCTATTATTCTTGCTCTTCCTCTTGCTATTGACCTTCTCAGACCCTGAAGAGTCTGCTCTGGATAGAGGCCGAGATTTCTCATCTTGGGATTGATCTTCACTCTCTTCATCCCGTGAAGATTGCTCATAAGAAGACTCCGAATCATCATCTATTATAGGAACGTTGGCGTTCGTGCCTTCCAAATCAAGCTCCATATCTTGGGCGTGAACTGTGAGGGAAATGTTTTTTCTTGGACATAATTTGTGCTGTAAACCCAGATATAGCTGTTATTATTCACTAGACCATGTAACGCAAAATAGTAAATGCTAGAGTATCCTCTATTAAACTAGAAAAATTGGCAGTGACCGCAGGTATAGAACAGTTTGTGTTTGTCAAATCTTCCACTCGGAAACCACCTAAGATGGCAGGATGGTTAGATTGCCACGTGATTGTAATTAGGCTGGCGGTGGACAAAATAACTGGCACAATTTCTTACGTAATCCCCTTTCATCCCACTAGTCTTGAAACACTTGAGCGGATGTGTGCTAGTCACTAATTTGTAAAATTGGAAACTGACAGATCTGAGGATACCAAAGGCTTGAGCAAATTCTAGGTGTTTTAATATATACACAGTGCTGTTGATATCTAATAAAGTCGTTGCAATAAACAGGAGTTGAGGTTATTACTTCCGTAGCTTACTGCGAGTCAGGTAACAAACGGCCGACGCCGAATCAGACCCACTAAGTGCAGCGGACCCTACCGCCCTGCATGAACCAATCACAACCCTGAAAATGCCTAAGCGAGTGATGCCGTCCTAGCGCACTTCTCCCCCATCTGCCTATAAATACCCAGCTCCATCGCCCTTTCATACCTTTTCTCTTCATACTTACCTTCTTGAAAAGTCCGTGGCTCAAGTTTCACGGATTTTGCAGTACGAGACCTTCATTGCACATCGAGGCGTCGAGAACTGTTGAATTTCCTTCGGGGACTTCATCGGGTTAATTTTTGATTGCATTCTGCGTTCACGCACACCATTTTTTTCATTGAGAGCTGGCTTTGCTGGTCTTGAGGAAGAATACGCTTCGTCCTTGTCATGCAGGCAGGGTTATTGATATAATTAATCTCGCATGTGTATATCTGTAATTCTGTGTAGCACCAGCTGGATGAAAAGTTTTCAACAAAGGAGCAAGAGTTGGGTCACTCAAGACGTTAGCAAGTTGGACAGCTGTTGCACGACATCAGCTGTACGATTCACCCTAATCCGCCGCACCAGCCAGACCACATCGATAAATAACCACGATGCCTCAACCATTCCACCTCCCATACTCTCTCTCTTCATCACCGATGATCCGCCTGAGTTCACCATGTCCCGCCGTCTTCATCAATACTTTTATTGCCCATTTCCAACCAAAAAAAAAAGAAGAGTTCAAAGCTTATTTGCGAAAGAGAAAGCAGAAAATGAAACAGGCACACAGATCAAACTGAGACGACTAACAGCACTGCTCGATGAGGCTACGTTAGGTACAGCAGAGTAGGAAGCAAACGACGTCGGAAAGAAAACAGGAGACCACGAATTCTATTACAACGTACATCCCCGAGGTATGCATCCTACAAAGACTTGAGGTGGCTGGCGGTCGACAGGTTACACGAAGCCACAGATATTATGTATGGGCCGAAGCGGTTTATGGGTCGTAACGGCAATACAACGGGCTCAAGCATACATCGGAAGTAGATGTGCGGAGGTGAGTATAGAGGAGAAGGAGAACCTACCAATAATTTGGAATTGGCGAGGCCGTGCTTGGTGTTTGATATAGGTTTTGTGAGAGCAGAATATGAGGTCCTGATTTCTACAGCTGCTTTACGAGACGCACTAGATTTGTGAAGCTCAGTATAAAAGTGAAATAAATGTAGGTGCCGATTACTCCTATGAACAAAAATGCTTCTCTACGCCGCCCATGTTTACTTTCCTCCCAGGCGTATGTTTAAACTGGTATCCTTTGCTATCCCCGGCTCCTGTATCCCTATTTGCGCCAATACCACCAAACTAAGGAAATCCAATCAAGAACGACTGAGCTAGTTCTGCACTCCAGACCCAGACACATGGTCATTGTCGCTGACTACACTACCAACCTCGGTCCAGCTTCCTGGTGTGCTGATTCCCTCGCCATCAACACTCATGACATCTCCTTCGCTAGTAGCACCGCTTCGTGGGGCCCAGATATCTTCACCCGAAGTGACGGATGCCGAATAAGTTGGTGTTGCGTCGCCAGGCACAGACTCGTCAGGGTCGCTAAAGGTGGGTGATATAGGAGATGCAGCTTGTTGAGGAGAGTCGCCACGAGGAGTCGTAGGTAGAGGCGAGTAGAAGCTGCCATTGGCGTTATCGGCCCACGCATGGATAGATGCAAAGGCAGAGTTATCTCTCTCAGCCATATTTACAAAGTCTCTGCTGTCCCCCATATCCTCGATAGAAGGATAGGATACCGGTGGGTCAGGTACCGCAGCAGTCAGGTTTTCCGCGATGGAAACAGGAAGAGGTGCTTGATCTTCGTGAGCACTGTACAGGCCTTCGGACATGACCTCAAACTTCTCAGAAGCTTCAGGTGACATAAGAGATGCATCGATAGCACGTTGTTCTTCCCAATCAATGTGGTTCTCGTCAGCGAAGGGGTTGGCATAAACAGCCGAGCGATTCAAGCCCTGCACTCCACGACGGCCTCGCAGTCCCTCGTTTTCTTGGTTGACATCTGCGCCCGTATTATAGACGAGAGTTCCCTTCTCCGCATTATCGTCCTGTTTTAAGAAGTCATCGAAGCTAGATGCACGCTGGCTGTTGGCCGGACGCTCCTTCTTCTCCCTTTCCAGGTTCTCTAAACGCACAGCATTCCAATACATCAACTCTTCACGTTGGCGTCTCTTTGACTCCTCGTCCGCATCAACTCCAGCAGCAGTGCTGCTCTGCATGAAGCCTTCCGCATCTTCGGGGCGGTTGAAACGAGGTTCTCGCGATGGATTTATCTCGTCTCCTAATGAATGCAAAGCAATAGCGATGCGACGGCGGACATCCTCAGCAAATTGGCGCGCTTGAGGGGACTCGTAGATAGCAATCGCAGCCTTTCAGAATCAGTATGGAGGATCTTTGTCTTGATCAGGGTAGCCAAGTGACTTACGGCAACAGCTATACTGGCAACAACAATTGCACCTGGTACCACAACATTGTTAGGCATAATTTCGATATTTATAGGATTCGTAAACCAAGTTCGAAAAGGTTGAAAGGTTGAAAAGAAAGAAAGGTAAGAAAGGTTCGAGGCTCAGGAGGATTCAAAGCGAAGTAAGTTGCCTGATCATTGCGTAGACAATCGCCACCCCGCAAAGACGATCTGCGAACCAATCACTTTAAAACCTCGCTGCCTCGTAGATGCATCCTGGGGAAGTACTAACCTTTCACAGCAACCGCGGGCATGTTGACAATAACCTAACAATTCTCTACAGATTGTTAGAGGGGCGGGGAGAAAGATATGAGGGCTGTTGTATCGGTACAGCACAAGTGTGTTCGGGGGAGGAGGTTACATACCGTACGTCCTAACAAGGGAGATCCAACGGCAAGCCCAGGCTCGTAGCGGGGTACAATTCTGGCACCTCTGTTATCGCCGATTCACAGGCGGACGCTCAGTCAAAGCTGCAACCACTTAAAGACTTTAGGGCTTTAGAACAGAACGGATAACAGCGGATTCTTTTTCGACTCGGCGTCTGTGATGAGTTGAATTTTGCGTAATGTTCTCTAAATAAGTATCTCCAGAAGATGGTAGCCTGGGAGAAGCGCCCCTTACGCGGCCCTTACGTCTTCCGAATACAACCAAGTAAGCGAGATTTTGAGGTATGGTATATCTACATAATAAGCTTAGGGTGTGAAACCTGGAGCATCCTGAATATATGTATTGTAGCAGAGCGTTTTAAATTTTTAAGGAGAGAGCACAGAGTCGGGAGAACCTGGGAATTAACATACTTGTGTTTCGGTTGTCTTCAAATGTTACTCTTTGCGTGCCACAGAAGATCACAGTCAGCATCGGTTCTGAACTATACTATTCCACAAGGCAGGCGCACAAGCGTACTATTAAGTGTAAGTGTATTCTTCTAGTTCATTCATTATATATAATTGTGCCATCTATCATACAAAAATGCTGATTTTTCTTCATAACTTCCGCGCTAAATTCGTTGACAATGGTACTTATTCGGCTTCCTTCCAATGCCTATACTCTGAACGCCATCTTGCACACGCGATTGCTCGCCACTATTTACTTTTAAACTATTATTACAGACGCAATGAGAAGATACTGTGGCAGTAATTGTACTCGACACTACCCCTGGTAGGCAGCATCGAGGGGTATGAAAGATATCATACTTTAACGGAAACACCCACCCTCATTGGGCTCTTCAAACCTCCACTGGCTGGTGGCAAAGGTGGTAATGCAGCAGTGGGTGGTGGAGCAGGAGGTGGTCCGGGGGACAGAAGAGGCATACTACGTCTATTGCCCAATGGCTTTGAGCTGTCTGTGGCTTTCGGTCTTTGCACAGATGGTGCCTTGGCCATAGATCTAGGCGTCTTGCTTAATCCCAAGGAAGAAGAGGGTCGCTTGTTTGAAATAGTTGGTGATTTAAAAATGGAAGCATGAGACAATGTTGTATGAATCTGCATGCTTGCTGGTCGATAGACTTTATGGCCATTTATTGAATCTGGGAGTGGGAAGAGGTCCTCCTTTTCTTTGTTTTCTACATTTTGCAGCCCCCTCAGAGTACTCGGAGTAGGTGATGGTGGCAGTGGCGTTTCTAGTGCTGTTTGTGATATAGGAGATGTTGTTCTGGACCTCAGAAGTCCGTCCACAGCATCCCGGAGATCGTGTATGCTAGAATGCCTACGCGGAAACTGGAAATTGACAAATGATGTGTCACTTGAGTCCAGAGCCATCAAACTAGTCGTACGACGAGGCAGGCGTGTTTCTAAGTGCACTGTTGGTTGAGATAATTGCGGAGATACATCCATAATAGATGCTGCTTGGGGAATTCTTTCCACGGAATTATTCGTCGGAAGAACATCAGTTGGTGAATTGTCAACGAAAGACAAATCATCAACAGGCGAAAGGGATCTGCTGATATTCAATGCAGTCGGCGGTGATTTCCTGTCCCCTCTAATTGTAGCTTTAATCGGCGTTGATGTGGCGAGACTTTGGATCGGTGGCACCTCGTTGACTATGTTCTGCTGAGTGGTAAACCGGTTTGGTGAGGGAAATGGGATGCTGAAATTCGGCGTCACTGGGGGAGACAGAGGGTGAGTAGGCCTAGGGGGTACTGCCAATGTCGAGTGAGGTCGATATGGCTTTGCGTCAATAATGGCAATTTGCAAAGTTTGTATGGATCTCCTCCGTTCACTAATGGCATACGCATTCGGCCTGATTGACCGTGTATCTTCGGTTGATATTTTTGTTGGAAATTCATCCATGGTCGAAGTGCTCTCTCGTGTTCCAGAGGACATATACGATAACCTATAAGTACTATCTCTTAAGCCGTCAAGCTGACGACCATCATGAGATACTATGCTATTGGTGTTGGATCCATGGCTAGTCAATGGCTGAGAGAAAGACTGTGGTCGAGATAGAGCTGATGACTCGTCTTTCCCTTGTAGTCCACGGTCAGGAACCGCAAAATATGAAGTGCTTGGAGACGAGGGACTAGAAGTCTGATCAAAAGTTCTTGAGACGAGATACCGATGACTAGGCTGCGCTCTCAGTTGCATAACATTGTCATTCGGTTTTGGCTTTCCAGTCTCGGAAACATGTTTCTTACCCCCTAGGGCTTCGATTTCCCTTCTTACTATAGCGAGCCAAGAATCCATCTCTTCGGCGCTGTTTAATACCAATAACATGCTCGTTGTTGTACGCCTATAATCCACTCCTCGGAATGAGAGTCTAGAAAAAAGAGATCGCGAGTCAGCTGATGGTGCTCCGTCGGCATTCATAGCTTGGGAAATCTGTAGGACCCAGTGTTTTCCAGGTATCGCATCGCTGGCAAATGCCACGGAGTCCTTTCCAAGCTGCATCATTTTCTCGGGCAGTCGATCAAAGGAGCCATCACCGGAGTACTGGAGAAGATATCTATTCCAAAATTAGCAACCTGACAGGCCCAATAAAGCTAATGCAAGTGCACAAAACTGATTAGACACGTACCCAGATGTCACAAGCACATAAACTTTTTGGGTCCAGCCTGCTCCAGTTATTGAGCCGGATATATGCCTCCTATGTTTACTCTTTGCTTTTTCTGTTTTTTTAGCTGCCGCAGTCTGATCCTGATCTCCTATGGTTTGAGCAAATTCTTCTCTAATCAAACCGGGGCCTTTTTTATTCCTGCTAATTCGTAAAATAGCATCAGCCGACAAGGCTGAAGCAGAAAGTTGGGCATGCTTAATCGCTTGTGGATATGCTTGAAATAGAGGTGGAGGATCCCAGGCTGCAGATGTCCGTGTAGGCGTTTTAGTGGAGGATTTCGGACTGCTTTTGGAGCCGGCTTTCGTTCCAGGCTTGGTTTGATTTGCCGATCGGAAGTGCATCTGTGAAGTTTTGCTACCATGTTTTTGAGGTGTTATTGGCAGGTTCTCGAGCACCGTAGAAGACCGTATAGTGGAAGGACTTTGAGGAAGAGTTTTTGCTGCCATTTCTTGCATAGACCTTTCGGACGTAGCAGATGTAACTCTATCTTCCTCTTGGACTGAAGATATACCGCTTTTTTCAACTTTGTTGCGCTTGAAGATTCCACGTAATCCGGCCTTTGATAGCTGGCGCTGGAGCTTCAATGGCACCCGTTCTTCAGTTTCATTTTCCGTGAAGATAGACATAGTGGGGGGACGAGCACGCCGGGTTGCGTTGAAGGTAGATTGCAAAGACTGAAATGGCGTAGAGACGTTAGGGTCAACATCTGATTTAGTAATGTTGTTGGACATTGTGGTCGATCCCGTCCTCATCGACTACCCCGCCGTCTTGTGTTTCGTCCTCCACCACCAAGTGTGGGTAGTTCCAGCTAAGTACTAGTTTGTGTTTGTTTTGAGATTTTCGAGCAAGGATGAACACTAAGTGCTGTCAATTCTCGGTGGAGTATTTGTTTCAACAGTTTAAAAGGAGCCAGTGTCGATCCCAATGCGGAAGAAGCCCTCTGAAGGTGGTCAACGTAGGAAAATTCTGAACCCGAGAAAGCTCATTGGGACACAGAATCTAGACTTGATCTTTAGGTATGGGCGATGGCGAAATACCGCAATTGAGTAGCATATACTGTTCTTTGGTACAGGTAGACTGGAAGCAGGGGATGCGCGTGAGATGGAGGACGCGGCGCGTCGCTGTGTGTGTTTCGTCGTTGTAAGAAATGGGTAGAGATAACATGAATGAATGAATGTTACTGCATTAAGCTTCAGTGTGCAGCCATGGAAGATTCTATGTAGTGATACATGAATATCGATCGACGGAGAGCTGAAAGTTGAAGCGCCCAAACAACGAATGAACGAAACAGACGGACGGTTGGTCGTTCAAGAAGGAGAGAAAGAAACAAACAAACAATCAATCAACTTGAACTCGTAGCAATTTGTGCCGACCTATATCAGACATCATAAGAAGCCGTTACTCTCTACTCCAGGACCGACACCCTGGCCCTTAATCCAGACTTGGGTGGTTTGGGGCTTATTCCAAGGGCTTTTATGGCCTCCTAACAGGCTGAATGCCTCCAGTATTTCAGGTATTTCCAGCATTTACTTGTACCCGATGGATTACGGAGTCGCTAGCTGGGAACCAGTAGTGGCCAGTACGACGATCTGAGTGGCTGTCAGGTGGTAAGGCTCGGAATCCTTGCGGGTGGCTTTCCCAGTAGATGTCGTGAATGGTTAACAAGGAAAGCCGTTTTGCTTCCCGGACTCGGCCAACGCACTGAGAGATTGTACGGGGCCATCGGGCGTCGAGGACGGAGGACAGAGCGCAATTGTTAGTCCGGTACATATGGAGGACCGGTGAGTGGGCATCTGGTCTGGAACAGCATCTGATATCTGGTACCCTATCTACAGTACATACTCTGCACTGTATGTATGTATGTAAATAGCAAGCTGACTGGGGCCACCTCAAGTCGAAAGAAGGGGTTTGACGAAGTCTGGATGAAACGGCCAAACGTCACTCGAGACCCATACAGCAAGCAGAAAGAACCACAGTAATAGATGGTGCGCGTCTCAAACCTGCCTAGCAGCCGCGGTACCTGCATTACTGCTGTACTCCGTACTGTATGATTGTGGACAGGTGTGCGTTGCATGTATAGTATGATGCACACAGGAAGCTGCTAGTAGTGCAGTGCAGTGCAGTGCAGTAGTATTGAGGAGGCTTGCGTGGTGCTGTGATTCTGTAGCAGGGCAGGCCTGGCCATGGCAGAGCAGGGGGCTCAGCGGCCTGTGCAGTACATACATACATACCATACTGTAGTACTGGAAAGTATACATACAGTAACCAGTACCAGTGCCAGTACCAGCACATACATACATGCCAGTACGGTAGTAGTACGGCATTGGCCCATCACGAACAGGTTTGCCCAGCGAAGTATTCCGTACCGTACAGTTTGGCACTAAGGTACGGTCTTATTTGTGTGGTGTGGTATGGTGTGGTGCAGTGCACATTTGCACATATGAGGAGGAGCACGCCCGGAAACGATGAGCCGCACACGCGGTGCAATCAATTAGGAGATCAAGGGGGGCGGGAGGTGTACTCCGTAACTCTCCTGTATTATCCTGTAGTGTTGTACTATAGATACATACGAGGGATTTCGTATATTGCGCTCACCAGCTTGCCCAGTCACAGCTGTAGGATCACCGTCATCAGCTCATTACTGGCAACCCTTGAAGTTGTATCTACAAGAAGAGAAAGATCTTCACGCTTTCACGGCCAGGGCCATAACATATTCCATTATTCGGGGTCCTGGCTCCTGAGGTTTCAAGGCGAAGAAGAAGAAGTCGGCCAAGGAAGCAGATTCTCGGATTCGCCGCCGTCTGGTTCTTTGGCTTTCAACACTTGGACCTTGGACCAGATCAACTATGAAATGAATAAGAACTCGATTCGCGCGAAGGTGCTTTATTTGAACGCAACACAGATCAGGTAGATAGATGGCGGGTGGGACGATTTGGTGGACGAGTAGAAAGGGGAAGCAACCGCTGGAGATAAAATCCAAAGAGGGTGAGTGAATTGATACTGTACTGTACACATCACCACAATGTCAACAACAAATATACCTAAGGTATGTCCTGTACAGTACAGTACGTGAGTACTTACTATATATGGTAACTAACCCATGATGAAAAAGAAGAAAAAAACCGAACAGATGACGGAAGACCCTGTGATGGAATGAATGACACCCTTTCATAGAGGGAAGGGGGTTTTCCCCACCCCCTCGGGTTTGCTAGGTTTGCTGTACATTGCATTGGGTTTTGTTGGTATTATTATTGTTTCCAGCAACAGTTGCAGTTTCGGTGATGATACGGAAAATCGTTTATCCGGACCCCGGCTTCTGTCTGGTTGCTTGCTTGCCTTGTTTACCTTGTTTGCCTTGCTGGAGTGTGGAGGGGTTTCACCCCGCCGCGCCAATATATGATTATTGTACACGACGGTACTACAGAGGTACTGTACAAACGGTACTGTTTTGTTAACCCGGGCTCAAATCAACTCAACTCAACGTGGAATATCTATCCCGCCAACCTCTAGATACCCAATAACCTGTTTGTACTCGTATTGCAGATTTATTCCAACCAGGCACTACCACCCAAGAAATCTTGATTACGCAAGGTCGTCTTCCTCTAATTCTTGTTGGCCCTCCAAGAAGTCCGTTCTATTTACTTCCCCTCGGAGCCTCCCTCTCTACAGCTATATCCCTATACCAACCTAAAATCTCCACCCATATACTTAAAAGAAAGTCGCGATGCCAGACTTAAACTCACTTCCGCCGTCTCGATCCATCCCAGCTTCTCCTTCAGTCGCTCGCACAAATCCAGGTTCCGATGCGGCTGCTCTTCGTGGCCAGAGTCCCTCCCCGCTCTCACGATCAACTAGCACCTCACTCCAAGCAGCCGCCGCAGTAAATGCAGGTCTTCGACAGGAAGACTCAAGACGTACGTATTCATGATTCTATTCCATTCACGTCAGACCATGCGTGCTGATATTTTCCAGGATCCTCGGGCAGTTCTGTGTCACGGAACAGACAGCCATCCCACACTGGAACTGGCAGAAGACGCTCGACAGTTCTCATGAACCTCCAACTAAATGACCCCAGTCTCCCCGGTCCGGGTGAGATGGTGAGCGAAGGGTCGGCACTTCATTCGGGCAGCCCGAATTCCATTACAAGTTCACCTATCATCCCCAGTCGTGAGCCGCACCATTATCGAACACCAAGTCTGGGAGAGATACACCAGGAGTTGGAGCAGGAGCAGGAGGCTCAAGTCGTAGGTCTCAACAGTTTTGGGAGCTCTATAAATCAAGGACAGAACTGATGATATACTTCAGAACCGACTTCTCCAAATGATACGAGTTCAGCAACAGCAGCTTCAGCAACTACAGGCGACAGGCTCAGGGTTAGGCTCTTCATCTGTCATTGATGAGTCTACACCTACTTCGGAACAATCCATCTCTTTTGCGAGCCCAAGCATGCCTCATGTACCGTTACCATCTACTGTAACCCCTCGTTCGCCCAGCCTCACATATCCCCGGACTTCAATGGAAATGGCCCGCGCGGATATTCAGCGGCGTTCACGAACCCCGAGTAGAACTGATTCGCCTAATTTACGGTCAACTTCGATTAGTGGTGAAGCTGGCGATGTGTGGAATTTGGGTGGACGTGATGAGAGCGCTTTTTACCAGGCTGAAACCCAGATGATGGTTCGCGAGAATCAAATGTTGAGACAGAGAATCAGAGAATTAGGTATACCACAGTATTTTGCTCGTGTTACCTCTACATATTAACGATACTATAGAACGTCAAGTCACTGAGCTGCATGCAAACTCAGCACTCACTCATGAGCCTGCAAGCCCATCGAACCTACTCCGATCAATGTCCGCATCCGAAGAGTCCGCTGCTCCTATAAGTGCTCGGCCATCTGGCACTGAGGATGTGAAGGAGGAATGATTCATCTTGATGAGACCTACGAATTGGAAAACGGAGTTTGGATGCCTTGATAAAAATGGGAAATTACGCAAAACCTTTCTTAATCCAACTACGGTGTTGGGGTGATAATTGAAGGGTACAAGCGGGTTTCCCGATTAATGTATGATTAGTACGAATGATGAGATAATGAAAAGATACCTAGAGGCCACCTCTTCTCCAGATGTCTGTCCCTATTGAGGAGGTATATTCGCTCATGTTGATCGTCAGCTCAGAGTGGAGAGCTCAAAAGCCGTTTCTTGTTTTGAAGAAGAAGAAGAAAAGGAGGCTTAATATCTGACCCTTTCAGGGCGTTGGGGGAGACATCATCAGAAAATTTAGTAAAGAGACCCTGAAAACTGAATGCAAAAAGGTAACCATACATGTGTCATGCGCCTGCATTATAACTCTCCAAAGAGCTCAAGAGAGTTCTCGTCTAGACCACCCCATATTATCTATCGAGTTTCAATACGAGTTGTCACGGATAGACCGCATTGTTTCTAGGTACTCTAAAAAAAATTGACAGCTGCCTTGTTTGAAAAGCTGTATATGATTAACGCTCCATTTGTGGGATACACGCCAAAATTATAGGAGTGTGTGAAGCCGATTTTGCCTACATATATATAAATCCAACCTTTGGGAAACAAACAAACAGCCTTGTGTAGCCTTGCATGTCGATCCCGGTTATCGGCTTCAAATAGATGGGCATCACCAAGCCACCAGGGATAGCAAAACCCCATATGTACCTTGTTTTTGAAACACTCTCACTGAAGTCTATATATCCTTTTTTTCCTTTTTTCTCCAATGCCACTATAGTATGACCAACTAAACGTGAGTATTTTTCCTGACAGCCAGTTTACACGGCATTCCGCTCTCGAATTGGATTGGCCCCCCAAAAATGTTTGCCGGCTTAGCGAGAAGGCAATTCGCAACTGGAGCATGCAGGAACTTTACAACTTCTGCAGTTAGAAATGCAGATTTCACTCATGCTGTATGTATCTTACTGTAGACTAGTGGAAAGAACTGGAATCAGAACTAAAACGAATCAGGTCATTGGGGGTGGTGCGGTAGGCCTATCGATTGCGAGACAGCTGGCTGCAAGAGATGGCACGAGCACACTTCTTATAGAAAGAAACGAAGCTGTGGGGATGGAGACAAGTTCGAGAAACTCAGAAGTAAATTTTGCTTCTTAAATTGTGTTTAAATTTTGTCTGGTATCAGTGCTTGAGAAACTTACACAACAGTTTGATTCTAGGTAATCCATGCTGGTCTCTACTATGGAGCAACGTCTTTGAAGACCAAGCTCTGCATAGAAGGCAAAAACATGCTCTATGATCTCTGCGCCAAACACCATATTCCCCATCACAAGATGGGCAAATGGATTGTAGCACAGACGGATCAGCAGTGGGAAGAGCTCGTCAAGGTCTACAAATTCACCCGTGAGATTGGAATTCCAACCGACTTCGTCTCACTTGACCGGGCGGCAATAGAAGAACCGTTCGTCAGAGCTAAAGTAGGGATATTGGAGAGCCCTACGACAGGAATCGTTGACAGCCATGCATTCATGCAGTTCCTGCTTGGTGATTTTGAGGACAGAGGGGGTGATGTTGCGTTATTCAGTCCTGTAGTATCCATCGCAGCGCTGGGGCAGCAGGGGAGTCAAGGGTGGGAAATTACCACGAGAGACAGAAGGACCGGAGAGGAAAGCTCGATCACGGCCGAGATTTTGATTAATAGTGCCGGGCTTGGAGCTGTGGATATCAATAATATGGTGTTGCCGCAGGATCGACATCGGAAGATGTACTATGCGAAGGGAAACTATTTCTCATATGCACCATCGACACCGAGAACTTCTCATCTCATTTATCCTGCGCCGGAACCAGGACTTGGAGGGTTGGGGACACACCTTACTTTAGATATCGCGGGCAGGATACGCTTTGGTCCAGATGTTGAGTGGGTAGATTCACCTGACGATCTAAGTGTTAATACGTCCAGACTCGATGAGGCTATAGAACAGATCAAGAAATTCCTACCAGATATCCAGGAGGATAAAATTGTGCCAGATTATGCTGGCATCAGGCCAAAGCTGGGCAAAGCTTCTGCAGTAGCGTCGGGGGATAAGTTTCTGGATTTTGTAATTCAGAAGGAAGAAGGCGTCGAAGGATTTGTAAACTTGTTGGGAATTGAAAGTCCAGGACTTACTAGTAGTTTGGCGATCGCGAAGATGGTGGATGGGTTGTTGTATAAGTAGAGGGCAATCCTCGATTTGGGACATGTAGTAGGAATCGTAGATAAGTTGGAAGGGATGTCAAATAGGTCACAATAGAGGGAGTTGGGCAGAGGCTACCACGATCCAAACCTTCGAATAAAAATAAGATCTGGTTCAATTCAAAGGTTATTGGGCAACCAGTATCCAAAACATAATAACTTCCCACTACGCCGTAAAATATACGCCAGGACACCATACCAATACGCCTAAGAGGATGTATAAAGAAACATGCCAGTCTCATCATTCAGAGCCCATAAGCATCTCAGACCTGAAGCCAAAGCTAACCCGTTAAATGCGTTCAGTTTCACCATAGACCCCCCAACCTGATCCCATCATTCATATACTTTTGACATGAAAGTTTCCATCCTCCCTATATGTAACAGCAAGAATTGAATTCCGGTGGACCCTCGAGATCTGCTTTACCGCGAGTTAAGTAACCTTCTCTATATTCACCATAGGGCAATCTTCCTCCGAGCGCTGGGACCCCTGTATAGTATCAAACAGTCTTGGAATATAGGTTGAGAAAAATGGCTTCGTTGCTGGTACTGAAGCGCAGATGATGCCAACATACAACTCGATAGCGCTGGTTACCCATACTGGGTAGGCAGCCCATACTTGGTCGTGGGTTTGAGACACCTGGTAAGTGAAGTAGGTACGAACAACTCCGGCGGTACATGAGATAAATCCACAGCCGAAGAGTAGTATAACAATGAATGTTTGTCGGGTCCGGAGCTGAAGAGTCCAGACGGCACGAATTGGCAAGAGAACCACGATGAAGTCTGTCAGTGTGTTGATAACACCTGCAGCGAGAAGCGAGCCTGCTTCATGGATACAATTTTTCTGTGGGAGTTGTGAGATCTTCCAGTAATCTTGAGGCGGTCTGTGTTTAAAGTTAGAGGCATGAAGTGAGTAGTAGATAGCTTAAGAACTCACCGGCATTGGAAGATCACTGTGATGATGAAAACAGTACCTTGGACTGAAACGACGATAATAGCAAACCAAGTGATTCTTCTCCATAATAGGGTTGAGGTGGACAACACCCTCCTCACAAACATCAGCATTGATAGCTTAGTCAATGTGCAGGCTGCTGCAAAGACTATTTGTGCGCTGAGAACCATCTTAAGCCCAGTCGTAACGTTTTCGGCTGGGATATCATACTAATTGAAGTTAGATGAGTTTAGAAGATTCCTGAGTGCAACGCACCTGGTGACGAATCCAGAGGAATTTCGTATGTGCTAGGACGCTTATTACAAAGAAGACTGTCGTCGGAATCATAGCGAGTAAGATGAACACATCGTCGGGGCCAAATATCTTTTTCAAATGAGCACGAGTAAAAATCCTTAGGCTAATGAAGCAAAATAGTATAGTGTAGAGTACAACATTCAGAATCAGATTTCCATGACCTCTTGTGACAGGGTCAACATAGTTTGGCTTGGGCCAACTTTTTAAAACCGATAACGGTGGCAGTTGCATGATTGCAATTGTGTAATGTGGTAGGAACGCCGTTGTGCAGAAAATGTGAGTCTTTATTCATGATATGTCTCACATAGCCGCCAGAAAAGATGGCAAAGAAACAGAACAGTTGAATAGAAAGAGTAATAGTTGGCTGGTGCGACGGAGGACGGGGGGGTTGTAATGCAAAGAGAAGGAGACCAGTATAAGAGTATAAGAGACCACAACTAGAAAGAGTGTCAGCCAGCCATAGGTCGACGACTTGACGCTAATCTTCGTCGTTTAGCTTCCTTAGCTTCAGGATGTGGCTCTTGTGGATATTGAATAGCTCAATTCTAAGCCTAATCAACTCCAGCAGTTCTCGCACATGTGGTACATCAGATTCTAAGAAACTTACAGATTTAAGTTTTGTGACAGCAGTAGGTAGTAACTTTAATTCCGATGGGCAGTTCTAATCTATTTGACAGTTCAGCCAGACTACAAACTTATCAAAGAATGAGTTTCGCCGCGCATCTCGCTACGAAACCATTCTACCCGACTGAGCACACTACTCAATACAACGAATCCATGCAAAGACCACCAAGACACATCCTTAAGGCGGTTCTATTCCAGTGTCGAACG
>Ga0247734_1000245_pt1 | contig 48458 bp, 42 predicted proteins | sample UWRJL103311B2_FD_180933 | JGI IMG/M metagenome (GOLD analysis project Ga0247734, IMG submission 180933) | Plant litter microbial communities from Arlington Agricultural Research Station in Wisconsin, United States - UWRJ-L103-311B-2 | ecosystem: Environmental > Terrestrial > Plant litter >...
GGTCAACCTCTTTTGAATGTCCTCCTCGTTCTCGGTGCCGCGACCTCTGAGCTGCGCCTCGAGTGCCTCGAAGCTTGGCGGTTTGATAAAGACGTATCGCGCATCAATGCCGTGGTCGGCTTTCATCTGCTTGACGCCCTGCATTTCGATGTCTAGCACAACCACCAACCCGTTTGCTTGCTGGTTAACAATGGTCTGTTTGCTAGTGCCGTAGTGGTGGCCTCCGAAAAACGCGTGTTCCACAAAGGCATTTTGGTAGACAAGGGAGGCGAATACAGAGGGGGAGACAAAGAAGTAGGTTACGCCTTCAACTTCGCCGGGCCTCGGCTTGCGCGTCGTATGAGATACGGTTAATACGAATGTATGAGGGTGTGCGTCAAACAACATTTGAGAGAGCGTTCCTTTGCCGACGCCCGAAGGCCCAGAGATAACGATAGGTCGACAATCAGGGGGAGGGGCTACGGTGGCGAAATGTGAGCGTGGATTTTAGTTGGGATTGTGAAAGGGAAGAGACGTACTTGGAGCCATTCTGTCGAGAAGTCGCGTGCTATAATATCAATCTATGTGTCTCGCTTTGCTGTAAACACCTGGATACCCTGAAGCAAATGGTTGATTGAAAAATTGGTTAAGTTTCAATTTATTTCAAGTATGAAGCCAACAATTGTACGCTAGGCAACAATCAGGCTTAAAAGTACACAAATACGGCACGTGACTGAACGATGAAGTTGTTGTGATTTGGAAAAACAACACTAATATGAATTTTCTAAATGTTATGAATCTATATATTGAGATTTATTTAAATTTATATTCAAAATACAATCAAGACATTATCTGACTATAATCTGATGTTTAGAATTTAAGAGATATCGTCCACTATAGAATACAGCGGTCCCGACGTGGATTGCGTCTGGGCGACCTTCTCTTGGCTCGCTTAATTCAGGGGTAGCTTTGCTTATAAAATCCGGTCGAGCCATGAATACATTCTGAAAAATGCACATAGGACGTGGAAGTACTTAATTTACAGGGGCACAGTGGGTGGTCACGAGGAAAGATCAGCTCGTCATGTTGGGAAGATATTATATTAGGTATTAAACGATTTATATGCTTCCGCTATCGCCTCAGGCACCGTTTCTCACCCGTAGCCTTTTAAACTGAACACGAGACGATAACTCATTTGAAGTCTAAACTACTCGGATTACGGAGTTTAATCAATAAGTATCCGCTCCCTACAACTGAAGCTACCAGATGGACGCTGAGAGGGCAAAGAACCCGAAACCCATTCATGGAGCGGCGTCTCCCTCTCCGATTGATTGACAGAATTAACTTGAACGATGTTTCCTCCAGAAATTGCCACGCTTCGAACATAATCATTTAACCCCCTACTTCCATCCAAAACTATATCTTCTAAGCCACCCCAAGTATCGACGATATCCTCAATAGACGCGCATATTCTCCCAGAGATACCTATTTGCTGACTAGCACGGCGATTACTTGAAACAAGTCTCAGTACGTGGACATTAGTGGAAGTGACTGCTGCCATGCTTCTCAGCCCCTCACTCTTAAACGTCCCAATGAGTTTGTCATTTGTGTAATAATTTGATCCCTTTAATATAATATTTGGAAGCATCCTTTCAGAGCCATTTATTGAAATCCGGGCATGATAGTTTGTAACCACCATTACACCAAGTATTTGAACCATAAGGGAACACCGATGAAGAAGAAATTGATCCGAGAATGGTCGTGGTTCATTGCTCCTGTCTTCGATTTCAAAAGCCCGTCTAATCGGAGGGATCTTACTAACCAGTGCAAGGATAGTTGAAATACATTGATCGAGTCTAGTATGATAAGCTCGGGACGAATCCATCCGTATAGGTGACATTTCTTGCAGATTTTTCATTAGCTGTATTATGTGAGAAATTGAAATTGTGTACAACGTAATAGGATCAGTTGCTTGTTGGACAAGGATTGTCAGTCGCTCACAGCAAAGCTGGTTCTCTTGCAAGACTTCGATGGCCTGAAAAACTTGACGCATATGATCGAACAGTTCAGAAACCATTGCTTCCTTATGCAGCCAATCGTGGCGATTTCCAATAGGATGACTTCTACCAATAGGATAACCGTACCATATGCAGTCATCATCATCCCTAGGAGAGCTCAGTTGTGCATAAGTATTGCGTGTCCTCGAGTCAGATAGTATTATATCCTCGTACAAGGTTTGGATGCCTAGAAAAACTGCTGGGGAGTCGTGCTTATTATCTATAACCCAAGAGTTCGGCTGTCGCTGATGAGTGCAACCGCTTCTATGGAACCTGTCATGCTCACCAGTCTGGTGATTCATTAAGCTTCTTAGCGGAGGCAAATTAAAAGAACTATGTGTTGGAATTATAGACTCCGTTGAGGTACCTTGAGGTAGAAGATGAGACCGCTGTAATCTTCTAGCTGACCCCGATAAAGAAGGGGGATGGAACTGCCCTTTTGGGGGTAGTAGTTGCAATTTCCGTACCGATTGTGTACCCGAGACAGTCTGAATAAAATGTGGTGAATAAGACCTTCCCGGTAGTGGAGAAATCGGCACTTGTGGCAAAGTGGGAGGTGTTGGCTGGATTGGTGTTGGTATGATTAATGTATTTTGATGACGGGGCTTTTGCAATCTGGACTTTTTTGTTTGAACTGGTGGTGCTGAAATTGGCGGTATTCTTCCAGTCGCTGGTGGAAGCGGTAAATCCGAATCCTTCAACTTCGACTGAATCGAAGGTATGGGAGTGGGTAATGGTGGATTCGACGTATGTTCCAAATCTGGTTGCTGATCTGGCGATGGTGTCGAAGAGGAAGTTGACACATGCGGTGGTGGTAACACATATAGAGTGGGTGGAGTGTTGGAGATAGGTGGCGTCCTGGGAAACACCGGTGGTCCTAATAGCAGTACTTTAGGGGTAGGTTTTTGGACTTGGGAACTGGCTGAAGGCGTTGGTGAAGGAGGTACTTGTGGTGGTATGTGACTTTGTGTGTTTGATGCTGGTCCCTGCAGATAGTAATAATTATTCGTTACGTTCTTCGTTCCGGTTTTCTTTTTGGCTACATATTTGGTTGGGCTGGTGGGATGTGGAATAACACCGCCTTTTTGGTGTTGATGCTGGTGAAATATGGGGTTGTTTGCCATATGAGGGTTATTGTCATTGTACGAATTGTTATAATTAGGCTGATCTCTTGTTCCTCCCCGTTTCGAGTCAATGAAAACATTTAGCGATCTGCTAATGTTTCTACTTCCGCCTTGCCTTCGTAGTGGTGCATGTATAAGTTGTTGTTGTGGACCATTTTGCTGAACTACAACAGGAGACCTTGGGGGCCCATTGACAGCAAAAACGGGTGGGCTAACAATAACCGGTTGATTGAACATAGCTGGTGAGTTGGCTACTTGGCCTTGAAGCATGACTGATGGAGGTGGTAAAAGCTGAGACGGTCTACCCTGTCCATACATCATAGTAGGATATGAAGCTGCTTCCCGAAGTATGATATCCTCCGCTCGGCCCTGAAGTCTTGCTCTCTCCGCCTCTAGAGCAAGGACCTGGAGAAAAGCAGCGTCCTGTTGAAGTGCGTCTTCTTGCGCTCGAAGGATAGCTCTCTCTTCTTCGAGAGCAATCGACTGTAGTCTTGCTAGTTCCTGTTGTTGAAGCAATTCGAGTTGTTCTTGTCTTCGGAGCTCACCGAAATCTAACATTCGTGGTGCAGGGATGCAATTGGAGGGTTGGACCAAATCATTGAGAATCAAATTTTCAGAGAGTGGAAGAGCTATGACAGTAGAGCTTGAATACCGCCTTCTGTAGGGTACAATTCGAAAAGGTTCGTCAAGATAGTCGTCCCTAGAACTCCTTCCAAAACACATTGTGATAAGAATAGCAGGTGTCGAGCAGTAGAGGACTTCTCCTTTTGATGATATCGACACCAGTATTATCTAACGAACACGTCAGCAGTGGTACTCGTACAACGTTACGGAGCAAGGCAATCTGGGAAGAGGTGCATCAGTGCTAGCACATTGAGGAAGCAAACAATTATTTGCTTGGGAGTCTCAGTTGCCTCGGGTATATACAGTTATCTACTTATGAGATCGCCCTATTATTTACATCTATCATATAGTACAAGATAGCCCTCAAAATTCCACTATGTAGCATTGAGACATCAGATACTTATCAGTCCTCGTGATCGTTTCCATTATCCACCCAATTTTGAGCATCTTGGTCCTCACTATCTTCGTCATCGCTACTAGATCCTGCAATATCTTCATCATCTTCACCCGCCTTGGTAGCATTGACCAATTTATCACTATCCCCTGCACCAGGCTTCCGTTTCTTCTCAAAATCTTGGGTATGTGCATCTGCAATTATTTTCGTAAATGTCCTGGTAGGGGCTCGCCGGCGGAATTCGCTGTCTGGAGTTTGCTGCTGTTGCTCTCCACCACTTGTACGACTGCGGTGTTTGGTAAAGGAGGCGAGCCCTGTTGCAGACGGGGTAGAAGGTATGGCTTCTATCGGTGGCTGTTGCTGACCTGTCTGATTCTCTGCAGTAGAATCTTCTGGAGATGTTTCAATGTCGTATGGGAGCGGGACATCTCGGGAAGCTTTGAACCTTGCTACGTTGGAGCAATGTTCGTTCTCAACACGAAAGATTGTCCATATCCCTCTTCTTGTGACTTCAGAAAATCCAACTAAAAAGGACACCATCGTACTATGCTGTAAGTCATGCGTGTATATGGAATAGAATATCCAATTAAATCGAAGGATGGGGTCGAGTATCATGGCTAGATAGTACCACCTAGGGTTTTTGTAACCCCTCACATCTCGAAGAAAGCGCCTTTTAGCGTCGGTTTGGAGCAGTGACCAATCCATTAAAAGATCCCATATTACTAGACCAATTAGCTGGTGGGCATCATGTAGTCACCGGAAAACTTACTACAATAAATTGAATTGACTGTTGCAAATGTAGTGAAGAGCGCTAGCATGGTATTGGTTCGATCAATCCTGTACAGGCTCAATGTGACACCGGCCATAATGGTCATGCCGTATTTCCCACAATTGACGAGATGAGGGAACATATTTCGCGTATCAACGTAGCGACGTATGCATTGAAAGGCGCGCCATATGGCTGGCAACGTCGAAAAGAAGCCAAGCAGCCGAGAGTGCGTAGAATTGCACTGGGCAGGATTGTTCCAGTAGTGGGCATATAAACAGAAGAAGAGCTCAATGTTCTAATTAAAGTGTCAGTATACCAATCATAGGAAAATGGGATTGGAGTTCTCACACTCATTAAGTAGGTTAAAGAACAAAACATGTCTCCTAAAAAGAAATCTCGAAACTCTACAGGGTATATTCCAGCAAGAAGCAAACGCCACTAAGACCGAATTAGTAAATTAATAAAAGATCTGGGACTACACTCACATGAGAGTAGACGAACCATCTCCTGCTCCTATAAAACATGATAGGAGCTGGAACAAATATTAACAAAACAGTGACGAAAATTAAGATCACGGGGTAATATATAAACATTTCAGGGGCTCCGTAGCGAGAGAAGTTGAGCCAAATGAAAAGCCCAAACAGTAGAATGAGAACGGAGGGAAACTCGGAGAGTTCTCTCCAATCCAAGTTGTGCCTTGTATCGAATTCAAAGACAAATTGATAATTGATCTTGTTTTTGGTCCAAATGCTGCAGGCCAAACAAAACCAGGAAAATAGGTATAGAGCCAGGAAGTAGCCCCCGTAAATTTGCAACAGGTAGCTGGTTTGTAATCGCACTGTAGGATCGGTATGTTTCAACAGGGTTGAAGCATATATGACTCCTTGAGTTGAAAAGACAGCACCAACTCCAATAAAAATGCCATTTCTGAATGCGCTAGCTGACTGATCTGTGATTTTGTTGCGCCCACCTCGTAACTTTCCTGTAGCAATCTTTATGTTACCGCGTTCAAAGTATCTTGCATACAAATCTTCCACCGCATGCATATGACCGTCTAAGGTATCGCTCTGTACAAAACGAGCTTTGTTAACTTTCTCAGACATGTAGCGTAGAGGAGGATGGGCATTAACTGCTTTGTCATATTTCTTATTGATTTTCCTAAAAGCAGTTCGATTGAGAAGCGAGTATGATTTGAGCAGTTCCATTCCCCTGTAAAACTCTTGGAGAGCAAGTTTTAACTTTCTCTTTGCAGACCGATATGGCACCTCGTTATGGTGTCGACGAACATAATCTTGGCTAGGATCACCTAGACGGTCGCTTCCAGGCTCTAAATGAGGAGAAGGTTTCATGCTTTGGAGAGCTTTAGAATTCGATCCAGGCCCTACAAACTTCGCTTTCGTCTCTCCTATCACCCTCTCTAGTGGATTAAGCCAACTTTGCAGGTTTTCACGGGAATTTGGACGTGTAATATCATCATCCTTCTTCGATTGTTCATTGGCGCGAGCGGTATAGAAGTCGAACACAGAGCCGGTTTCGTCTTTCCCCGCCCCCTTCGCCTTCGCGCGCTGTCCTTCTGATAACTCTTCAATTCTTCGGTTCCGCATTTCGTGAAGCTGTTGACGCAATATCCCCAGTCGAGCACCTGCTTCGTCCTCTTTTGTAGTATAAAATCCTTCTACCTTGTCAAATTCCTTATCCATCCATTTAAAGAAGTTCTTTTCTTTGGCTCGAACCTGGTCAACAGCAATCATGTCCACATCCAATGGAGGCGTTTCATTCGGAGGCAAGGGCCCTCCCGCAGAGAACATCCGCTTAATAAAAGGGCGGACATTATGATTGTTAGGGAAATGAGAACGCAATGATTTGAAAGCAGATCTATGGGGTGAAGTCGTCTCTCCGATCTCATACGCACTAGGTGGAACTGTAACTGTAGCACTGCGACGGACTTCTGGTCTTCCAGCTAAGTGAGAATTCTGTGCCCGTCCACTGTCGAAGGTATTTCCAGTCAAAGGGTAGAGAGGAGAGACTGCAGGGTCAGGAAGCTCAAATCGGTCAGTTGACGGGGGAGGTGTTCGAATAAAGCTGCCGTAAACTGAATCCGAGGTCGTCGGTTCAGGGGTTTTTTTCTTCATTGGCATAGGTATCGCGGGAGTCCTTTTGGGGTGTTTCAGTGCTTCATTCATGGAGGCATCGGATTCGGGTCGTGAGTTCGATCCAAAGGGAGCGGGAGAGTCTCGCAAGGAGGCAGACGGCTCTTCACGCCTCCCATTGTTATGTTGCACCGTCGATATCGTTCTAGGCCTGAAGATTGCTGAATTTGTTCCATATGTTGTGAGCTTCCCAAAACCTCGATTAGATGTTGCTGGAGTTCTGGGTGTCGATGTTGCCATTCGATTTGCTGCTCTGGCAACAGCCTTAACCCGCTTCTTTCCCTGCTTGTAGTCCAGGTATTTCATGCGCCATTCTGTGCAAAGTCAGTATTCACATGTTGTTGGCATGCAGGAAGTAGTCCTACCTGGCACAAGGTCCCGCTCTAGATCTTTTGCGAACTTCATTTTGGGCCGGACGGATTTGAACTGTTCTACAAGTAGGATCCGGTCTATTCAGTACATGTCCCGCCTAGCTGATGCATTGACCACTGAAATTCTGAAGACTGCAGTCTAAGTACTCCAAAGTAGGGATTGTCGCTCCATTTAAGATATGGGTGATGAAAGTAAATCACAGTACGCAACAGCTCCGAATAACAAAAACGAACCCCTGCTCGATGACATGGTGTGCATGAGTTTTTTGGGATTTCCCCATCCCACTCCAGTCCGGCAACCATTTCAGACCATATCTGCATCCTCGGTTGTTTACCTAAAGAGGTTAGTCCAGGTAGAACCCCTTTCGTTACTTTAGGGGTCAAGCGAATTACCAGCTAAATTCGGGAGAGTATCCCATTTCTTATTGTGACTACCAAAATCAGATTGCAGACTAGGGTATTGGCTCAAGCTGACAATTCAAGCCAGATTGGTTATCTCATATTATCTCAGTTTCTCTATCAAAACACTTGTACTTGTAGAAAACCATAGAAACTTTTAGCTTTCAACATTTGTTACTACGAGATAAGAGAAGCTCTAGCAGAGAGAGAGGTAGACAAGCTACGTTCAGGAATGAATGTCGATCTTTGCTGTGTCAGCTACACAAAGCTGGGGGGGAAGAGTGGTCGCCCTTTCACAGGGCCTTTTAAAGCTCTTTCCACGGCCAACCTCCTACGAGTATGTTGACTAAATCTATGCTATCTGAAACGCTACCTGAAAGGTACTACGCAGTGTGTTGCCGCATCAATTCTATTGAAAATATGGCGTATGTGGACTTCGTCTCATAGCTATTTGTCAAAAGAAAGCGCCACATCAATGTGCTGACTTGCGCAAGCATGTTATATGCCGTCAACTTCATGTAAATATAAAGCAACGTATATCCAAATTAGCTTAATTCAAAGTTTATTAGGATATGATTATGTTCTGGTCTGATGAAAGATTTGACTAATGATTTCCTGGACGGTACACTTCCTGTTTTTATATTCCCAACACTGCCATAGCACCAATCCATTTATAGACAAATATGACCTAAAAAGGCGCCCACTCAAAGCAACAGAAAGCATTTCAACAAGGAAAACCAGTTTTAAAAGTGAGCGTTACCCAATAAAGAGATCAAAGCACAGGGTGCATATATGCGAGGGTCGATATAAACATACCTATCGGGCAGTGATTTGTTGTCTGAGTCAAATTAATTTTGCAAAACACATCAAGTAGTATCTTATAGCTGGTTACATAGTGAACCATTAAATATTAGATCAATCTTTGATTTCATAGAAGATATTAGTAGTGAAGGGACTTGTCCAAGCTATTTTTGGTGGAGATATACACAATCGCTTAGGGAGACCCAGCCTTCAAGCGATATTGTATGGGATTCTTGTACCTAGAAATGGATTATGATTTAAACTTAATTTATCGAGTGCCTGAAACCGGTCTCTGTTCCATAGGTTTACAATTTCGTATTGATTGACACAGTAGGATCCAGAGAAAACACTTGGAAGGTTATTTCGCGGACTCGAATTTTAGTAGGAGGTAGCAAGATGTGGACTCTTGTTAGATGTGACAATCCCGAACTCGACGGAGTTACCGTGAGTGTTTGCATCTTGCTTTTCTTTCTGGAACTTACCGTACTCTGATATGGACTATCAAGTACGCATCTTTGGACCTGCTTGTTATCCTGGCGTATTCAGCTCTCATGAACTACTCTACATGACACATTTTTTCTGAGTGTCAAAAATAATACGATCGAAGATAATCTGCTATACTCCCAAAATTTATCTATCTTTTCTTAAATAAAGTTCTTAAAGAGTCAGCAAGTATGCCATTCATCACCGCTCGGATAATATCCACACCATTTCTTCATCTTTTGCTCAATATCCGCAGGAAGCTCTTGCAGCTTTATATTACTCTTCCTAGGTGCAGCCTTTTGTTCGTCTCTATCTATTCTACCTGTAGTTCTTTCCCGCAAATATAGGGGTTTGAATGTCAACCTTTGAAACAGGGGATCTGGCCTCTTCGAACAAACATTTCGTATATATGTATGAGACTCTAGGCTCTTGTAATTTTCTCAAAAGCAATAGCTCAACAATCAAGATGCTTTTATAGTGAACTTTGGATAGAGGGGTTGAAAAGATATAGTAAAGACTCGACGGCGGGAACTGTTTTCTATACGAATTTTTGGCAATTTTAGTCATCATCTCGTACTCTATATTAGACTAAATGTATGTCGGCTTATCAAAATCTAGAAATCCCGCATTCAGTAAGCTGTTCGATTCGTATTATCGTAAGAATAGGCCGAGCTGTTGGGAAACTCGTTGCAGTATCATACCTTTCGAGCTCTTGGAAGTTTTGGTAGTGGACATATATAGGGTGATGACTATGCGTAGATTGAGAGTCTACTGAGCCGTATCATACTGGTCCGTTTCAAACACTGAGCCGGCTCCGTATGTATGCGACACTCGGAGGGTAAGATTCCATATTGTAAATAAACCTGCTAAAGTGGGACGATCAATCCTAGTAAGCAAACAAGCACTATCAAATTGTGACCTTCGTTCAGTGTTTAATAGTGTGGCGAACACGGCCCCATTATATTAACCAGACATGACAGCTTCACGCAAACAGTTGGGATTGCTTTCTCATAGATAAAGAAATAATCAGAGTTGTGAATACTATCCATTGCTGAGCATATAAAGGATAATCCTATCCTCCCCGTTCAATAATCGTACGCACGATTCCAAAAAATGCAAGGCCTTTCGAGACCGTCCTTATGGTACAGCACACCAAGATACCCCGCCTAATTCTGCTAATAAACCCAGAAGAAAGAAACAAGTATCAGCATTTCCCGGTCGTAATCCCATCGCTTTCCCCAACTAATGCAGCCCAATACTTTTACAAGCAAATGTGTGGTATGAAGTGGTATCCGACTTAGGAAGCCTGCTTCTTATCGGAGGGGTAGTCGACTTTACTATTGGTTCGGTTGAGTGAAGTCCTTTGACCATGCTGAGCCGACTTTTCCTTGCGATTCTCGTCTTGGGTGTTACGATTTTGAAGCGCTTGGTCGTGACTAATGAAGGTGAAGATCGTGTTGGCTGGCAATTCTAAGAACTTCGCCCACAAGTTTCTGTTTAGGGTTAGATTTCTATCCAAGAATTAAGCTTGAGGGAACATACCTGATCTTGAGATTCTTGCCGGAATTGGCATCCCGCAACCAGAGACTCAAGACATCCTCGCCACTTCGCATGCTCACGACACCTCCGCAGATTTCTTCACCCAACTCGCCCCAAGAGTCAGCAACCAGGTTGAATTGTAGATTCTCCCAGCATCGGTCTGCAACACCTTTTGCAAGTCTTATAACCCATTTCCCACCCTTTCTATTCTCCTCATCTTCCCAAATTGGACGAATGCCTTCTTTGAACAGATGATATTCCCACACGATGGGCATTTCTGACGGATGCTTTAAATGTCCGAATATGGCGACGAAGTCCAGATCTGTATTGAACTTCGCCATAGAAGAGATAGTATCTTCATACTTGACCGCATAGCCGTTGTTCTTCTGCATTGGTGGGCGGCACCAGAACACCCAGGTATCGACCGTCGTTCTTGGAGCAAGAGCCTCCGATGGAGCTGATACAGCAGTCTGAGGATCGGTGCCAGATGTCTTAGATAGCCTCGCCTCGGCTTGATCACCGTCCTTCGCTGGCTCCTTCGCAGCCGTAGATGGTTTGTTACCCATTCCGAGAGCGCCGAAGTCGAGGCCTGTGCCAGGGGTTTTGGGGGTCTTTGAAGCTCCGAAGGAGGCAAATGCGCCAGTTCCTAGACCGAATGCACTGGATGCGCTGGTAGGGGAAGCAATAGATGCGGTTACAGAATTGAAGGGGTTCTTGTTGCTGTGCGAAGAACTGTCCGCGGTCTTCCTGCCCAGTGTGTAGTTTCGTGAAGAGTGGTCATTGGAGGCGCCATTAGCAGCAGCATTTCCCGTTGAGAGGGAAAGCTTGCTCGAGCTGTACCCATTAGCACTCATAGCACTTCTTTCTTGATTTAGGACTTGCTCACGTTTGCGCCCGTCTGGTCCACAAATTATCCATCACTTGACTAGGAAAGAACGGTTGAGGTGACTGAGGTAGGGAAAGAGCTCCCACTCTTTTTTATGTTGCGTAACTGCTTGTGCTTCCAAAGCGGTCGTTCGTCAAATAATCGGATTGAATGGCGGTCTATTTGAGAGTGATTGGAGGGTCGGGATGGAGTTAAAGCTGGCAGATAAATTCGCAGATATATTACAGATATGGCGGCAGGTGATGATATGTTAGGAACGGTGTATTAATTTGGAAGTGTGGTAGATTTGGTGAGTGATGTGATGTTTGTTGCAGTGAAGAAATCCCAAGGAAGCCCATCCAGCGGGGCCAGGAACTGCCAGCAGAAGCCCCACATGATTGGCTAAGCCGAGAACTGAGATTACGTAAAGCACGCTATCGCAAACCTTAATAAAGCTCTTCGCTTTTTGCGGCTCTCCTTTTCTTTTTCTTTTTTCTTCAACAGTAAGACCTCCAACTCAAATCTTCGACAGCTTGAACCATCTCTACTCAGCTGGACGACTCCGATGCGTGGTCGAGATTGAAATATCTGCTTTAAAACCATCGTCACGAGGGCCCCTTAATTGTGCGTGCTTCCACGACCCGATGATGACCTTATGTTAGAGACATTCACGAAGCCCGACGGAGGAATATATAAGCTCAGGAATGAATGCTCAGAGGAATGAAGTGAGCATTTTCTTGTTTCCCTTGCACCTCTCTTACCATATGATGAAAACTCAACTCTGGTAATACGACCATAACCGCCCGTGTTGCACGTTCTGGTTTGGAATGAGATTTAGTTTGGCAAATCCTGATGCTCAAGAAAAACCATCTATTTATTTCAACGACGATGAGCGCCGGAAACCAGTGCTAATTTTAATGTTGTATGCAGATGTCAAGAGTCCGTATAGTCAATTAAAGGAATTTTCTATGCTCTATCTATAGTTCCATATCTAGTTTGTTTCCCAAAAATCTTTGTGGGAAATGACATGTCTTTTTAAAAATCTAAATTCGCTCCTCGCGACCCAATGCAAAGCGCTAAAACTAACATTTAATCAACCTCAACTCAACAGATGCATGTTTCAATTCATCTTTGAGAAGAAGTAAACCTCGCTTCCGGGGTCCTTTTCCTCCACAAACCAACATTGCCGATGGACTTTCCAAAAAGCCCACATGTAGGGCGTTTGGAAATCGCTCTGATAATGAGTTCCCATGACCTTTCGAATTGCCTGTGACGCTTCAGCTGCATGATAGAACGGGATGCGCGAGCTATGGTGATGCACAACATGAGTTTCAATTGCGCCGTGGAAAATATGGCGTCCGATAAAGCCAAAGTCTCTGTCTACAGTTGACGCTGCGCCTCGAAGAAACGTCCATGTTTTTGATGGATAGTAAGGAATGGAAAGGTCTGTATGCTGTAGGTAGGTTATGGTAACTGCAAGGTGTCAGGTCAATTTCTGCTCTGGTATCCTCAGAATGGATGTAAAACTTACGGATCCAGTGATTTGTCCATAACCAAGGAAACAAATAAAACAAAGCAACATTCCACCCACCAAAATATTGGACGCTTGCCCATAGTACTGACGCCATGGCCGCGATTCCTAGATCGGAAATCAAGATATCTCGGCCATTCTGCGGCTTGAAATTTGGACCATCACCCCCGGTGTAAAAATGGGAGCGTTTATACCATGGCGACGCCGCCATTCGCGGCAACGCAAAATTGTTAATGGTCAGATATAGCGGCCATGCAATTAACTGATGAAAGAAGAGCACGATTAGTGTGACGAAAGGGGTATCTTCCACCATTTCTAAAGCATGCGTGAGAGTGCTATCTGGTCGACTCTCCTTTTTCGCCATATAATCTTCTTTCTTGTCAGGGACGAAAGCAATGTCTCGTTCAAGATTATTCGTCGACTTGTGATGCTGAGCATGTGTAAGTTTCCAGGAATAGAAGGGCACCAGCAGTAAAGAGTGAACAAGCATTCCAATCGCGCTATTCACCCATTTGTGTTTGCTCAATGCCCCGTGACCGCTCTCATGGGCAATTTCCCAGAGACCTGTAAAACAAAGGCCTTGCACAAAAGCATAAAGTGACCATGCTGCAAATCTAAGGTTTTGATCTGGAAGCTGGGGGATTAATGTTGCGAGACCCATTAGGGTGAAGACATAGACAAAGTCTTTTAAAACGTATGCTAGAGACAAAAGCGTGTTGGATTTGAGGCAATGGGGTGGGATGGCGTCGTAGATATCTTTCATAGTGTACTCCGGGGGAATAAAGGAAAGAGGCGTTTTCACATCTTGGCCGGGGATTCCGACCATCTTCTCAGCAACAGGTGATTGCTGCATCCTCTCAATTTCGAAGTCGTTCGAAAATTCCGATCAATGATGAATTAATGAACGGGGGGTGAGAGAAGAAAGGCGAGGAGAAGAGAAAGAGAAGGAGAAGAGAAATGGAAGAAAAGGAAAGGAAATTGAATATAAAGAAACAAAGGTAAAGACTCGTCATCTTTGGTACGATCATAGTGAAATTTAGTTTTGGGTGACCCGAGACCCTGAATTCAATCCACTTTAAAAGCTTAGCGGGCAGTTTGAGGCATCACCCAATGAAACAACTAGAGCGTCAAGCGTGTGATCGCTGCTTACGATTGTGCTGCCCAGCTTCATTATTATTATTGCAGGTTGTTCACCCGGCTAGTTAGTTGGTTGCAAACACAGCCAGTGAGTACAAGACCCGCTGGTTGCGCAAAGGTTCGATTTGGAGTTCTTCAAACCTCCAAACGGTGTTCATCTGATCTACATGGTACATGTACAGTACATTGCACATCGTGCACGTGTGTTTCATTACTGGTTGCGCTTCGGGAATTACTTCTCGGTACACATGGGCTTTGCAGAAATTCTATTTTAGGGCCTTGGTGAGACTTTTAGAATTTAGATATTGGAATACTTGGCATCCCAACGGGAATCATACGTTGAATCATTGAATTATCGGCACCATCAACGGCGAATCTTCCTGGTGGTGTCATAGAAACGATGCAGTTCGCGCGCGTTTCATGGCGATTTGCAAAGAGGCGCTTGTTGATGGCATTAACGATGCTGCATTTCTTCGGCTCTAGAAACAAAAGTGTAAAACATGAAATCGCCATCCGCGTCACGTAGAAGACTTGCCATCTACCGTCGCAGGTTCTGAGGCTGCCTTGAAATCAAACCCCAATTCTTCTAGCGATCTAGCTTTCCCTCCCGTCTCTATAAACTTCTTTCTGACTTCCACATATCGTTCCCTCAGTGAGATGCGTTCTAGTCCCCAACGTGCTGGCTCCTTAGCGAAGCCATCGCTGGCTGTCTTCACCCAGTCGTACAATTCATTGATATACCTCGCGTCATTGGGAAAGCCTAGCACATGGAAGCGTGCTCCATCCCCCAACTCTTCCACTTGTTTCTTCTCGGAATTCTGCATTTCTTGCTTACTTGGTAATGGCAACTTATTGGCCCATACTTTAGCGATTGCGGCGCTTTGAACTTCGGACTGTGGAAATGGGAAGGACTTCTGGGAAAGTGCGGTGAAAGCAAGTGTTGGATAATTGATGTTGAATAGTTGCTGGTACAGATCTCGAACTCGGCGCCCATCGGTAACAACAGGAGGGTTAATTGACTTCAAGAAAGGATATGAATAGAGATAACCAGTACAATATACGATAGCATCGATGTTTTCCTCAACCCTTCCGTCCTCGAATCTGACAGCTCTTGCTTTCATCAGAAATTCGGCGACTACATGATAGGTTAGCAAATAGTTCATGCAGAAGAGATACTCAACCAGGGTGGCTTGAGACAGGCTGAAAAGGTCAAAAACACTTACTTGGAGGCACTTCTTCCTTGTTTTCTTTACCTAGAGTAAGCTCAGTCGAGTTTCTGACCGAATTCAAAAGAGGCTTCTGGCAGACCTGACTAATCTGGGTTCCAACTGCCCGACAAATCAGCACTGTAAATTTTTGAGCGAGATTCGTGATCCGAGAGCTTAGAAGCCGTCTCAGGAGCCACAGCAACACAATAAGACCGTGTCCACAATGGAATATTTATTTGCTTGTTTGTAGTGTTTGGCTTCTAATACGGCTGCTAACCCCTGAACTTTTCGTCAACAAATATGTTGGGTGTAAGAAAATGACGAACTGTCGAGACCCGAGGCCGCAGAGCCAACCACAATCACTTTCTTGTTTCTGAAAGGCTCGGGGGATCGATATATTTTGGAATGCATTATTATAGACGGATAAGCCTCATTAAAGGCTTCGATGCCGGTAACTTCTGGGATGAATGGCACTGAATAGTGCCCATTGGCGACGATTATAGCATCATATCCCACACTCTTCTCCTTCTTCGTGATTACAGATCTGGATACAACCTCCCAAGCGTCCTTCCCATTCTTACTGACTATGCGAATATCTTCAACTTGCGTCGAAAATGATATCAGGTGTCTCACAGATTGTGAATACGCTATAAGATATGTTTGAACATCTTGTCGTGTTGCAAAAAGTAGGGATTCGGGAAGGAAGTCCTGGTCTGAGTACTGCATGAGTGTTTTGGGAATATTTGTGTTCAAACGGTCATACATGGGATTGGAAAACAGAGGAGCTTCTGCACCAACGGGCCATATTGGTAGTTCTGGAGGTCCGTTTGGAGTGGTTTGCGGCACTGGAGTCTTGCCAACGATATCAGGGGAGTAGTTCCAGACACCTCCTACTTCTGATTGTTGTTCAAACACATCGATTTTATCAAAGGCATTCTCAGCCAACAGGTATTTAGCAGCTAGACCAGGAATTAGAAAACATTCGAGATAAACATCAGGTTATGTGTACCGGCCAGCCCACTTGGTCCCGCGCCGATAATCGCAACGCATTTGACATTGAACCCTTCCGGGCAAACGACAGATCCCATAATTCAGTTGTTCCTTCGTGTCTTTAGGAAAGTTTATAAACGCAATAAAAGGCGGCCCGTCCACTAAGAGATAATGCAGGCATAAGTAGAATATCTGAGAACTGTAATATGACAACGAAAAAGAAGGTAAGGGAAGAGAGAGACAGCAACGCGACTAAGTTAGATAGCGAAGCCACTAGGCAAGAAATTAAAACTGATGTTCCTATGAAGAGAAGACCTCATTATATCGGGAGAAATGGGGGTGGGGCTAGATACACACCCCAATATAGTAAATAGCGCACCCCACTAGCCTTCAAAGTGGAGACATATATACTCACTTGACCGCCTTGGCCGCTTTCAGCGCGTCATAATAGCTAAACCTCGCTTTGTCGCGTCCACCACCTCCAAAATTCTACGATTTCCAAATGCGCAGTGGCCGATTCCTGAAATAGGCGATGACCATACTCCATCTTAGAAGGAAGCCCTTCTAGTTATCACGATGGCCAGCAACGAGATATCAAACGGCAAGGTAGCAATAAGTGCTACCACACACATTCCAATTGCTCAGCTCAACAAGGAGATCTCTGCGCCAGAAACGCAATCCATTAAAGCTGTAGTAACTCTTACTTGGCCGTACAGCTCTGCAACTGGCTCGGTTGCTTTCCTTTTGGCGGAACCCAACTTCAGGCTACGAAAAAGCAAAGGTCAGGTACGAGTTCAGTTTTCAGGATCAAGTGCAAAGAGCGTCCAACAGGCAGGAATTGCTAGTGGCGATGAAGTGATTTTATGCTTGGATGGAGTAGAATTTATACATGATGTAGTTGGAGCATCAACACCAGGGCGGGGAGTGGAGTTTGAATTGAAGTTTACGGAGCGGTTACTTCTCGAAGTAAGCTATCTTGTCGTAATTGATGAATGCGACAGTTTAATAAGAAATGTATAGTTCCGACAAGAGATGTCCCCAGATACCAACTTAATCGATATCGACCATCCCGCTCCAGAGCCAGAAGTCCACGTTAGCATACCTAGCCCCGAAATTGCGCCAGCTCCAGTCACATCTATTTACTCACGGGTTAACAATGACAAAGAAAATGGGTGGTCATCTCCTTCATTCAACAAGCGCTCTAGAACATCGTATGGGCATTCTCCCAATAACCAATATGACCCGTTCACAGACGGGGACGAATATTCGTTAGGAAGAGCGAGGAAGCGGACCAGGCTTAGCTCAACATGGAGATTTAGCAGCCGTTCACCAAGTCCTGAGCTAGAAGAGGAGTTTGGCCAAGAGATAGTCGAAGATTTAACCTCGCCAACGGATGCTCGCCCATCAGCGATTATTATGACCGATGAGGGCTGTCAAACTCTGGGCTTGGAAGAGCAGGATGATAAGGAAACTTTAGCACAGGCTGCACGCCAGTCTACAAACGTTGGCACTACTACAAGGAATATTGAGGCTGTGAATTATAGTCCTCAAGTAGAGATTCAGATCGTGAAGTCCCCAGAGAGAAGAGAAGGTGAGGTGATACCGCCACCATTACAGACACAGCTCGGAACTCCCACTGTCGATTCTCCGCAAGCTCCAAGCCCAGATAATCTATCCGCCCTGGAACCTCCTTCATCTCTTCGACTCTTGCCTATATCGTCAGATAAGCTCTCATTGGTGTCGCCCATAGTCACAGCTAAAGCTAGTCCATTCGGTAACAAACCTGCTGCGTTTGGTGCATTGTCTGACAGTAGGCAAGAAGGTTTTTATGCTGCCGATCCACCTGGAGGTCAGGGGAAACAGTCCTTTACAGATTTCACCAACATCTCGACCTCAGCCTTCGGGCCGAGTAAATTAAATGATGCAACAGAACAGAATCAAGATTTCCTTGACAATTCCTCCAGCCGCTGGTCCAGTGTCAACACACAAACAGGGCGGCCGAGATCAACATCTCCTAATATGACCTCATCATACAATCTCTTGGAGAATACGCTTAATGTTGAAATTGAACATACATACGCAGGGGAAGAAAACAAAAACACACTCTTCGAGGGCAATGATTTCCAGGAACCTACAACGCCAGAAGCACGTTTACATTACCCTGAACTAACTGAGGGTGAGGTTGATGAGCACACATTTCCCATGTCAAGTCAGCACACACCTCATTTAGAATATCCAGAACTTCACGATGAGCAAGAACATGCACATAATCCAGGCTCCACAAGCGTTTCCTATTTGGAACCTCCAGATACAATTGAGGAAGATAGTAAACAGCCCTTCAGCGTTCAAAGATATGATCTGTCTCGTTCACAGAGTAGAGCAGAGTCTGCAGTGATAGATTTAATAGAGAGTGACGAGGAGGAAGAAAGCTTAGGAGAGCGTGAAGTGGAATTTGAAGCAGATGGTGAGGATCAACTCGAGTACGATAGCGAAGATGGGCCTGAAGATGCTCCATATGATGACGAAATGGCAGTTTTAGGCAATGGTGGGCCACACGAGGGTTCGGAGGAAGGATCAGACAAAGACGAATTTCGGAGACAAGAAGACGAAATTCGAAGTCGCTATTCTTCGAGAGGCGTTGTGTCTGTTGGAGCGGATCAAGAGTCTGGAGAAGAATCTGATGCTGAAGGGGAAGACTATGACGAAGCTGATAGAAATCAAACAGATGACTACTCTGGTGATGAAGGATTTAATGACGAAGAGGAGCTGGGTAGCTACGATGAGGAGGAAGAAAGCTATGATGAAGAACTGCCTGAAGATGATGAGGTTATAACTAGAGCCCCCGCATCGACAGCGCCTGTTTTTGTTGATTTAATATCTGATGATGAAGATGAAGTAGCAGAAGAAGCGGCCTTGGAAGTAGATTCTCAAATATCTCATTCTGGCAGTTCTTCTAATGACCAAGAGCAACACGATGTAGATGACGATGAGGTTGAAGCGTCTGAAGAGGAACCGGAACAATTGGAAGTCATGGAGGATGAAGTTTCGAATGGAAGCGAGCAATTTGTGGTGGAAGAAGAAGGTATGATTCTATGAACCCTCTTGAGATTGAAACGCGACAATTTTAATAATTTGATATTCCGAGTTGCATATTATGCACAATATTCGATGCTTTCGCATTTAAAAGCATGTCTCTTTTCTAGACATTCACAATATCATACAAATGCTAACACCTCTAAAATTTAGACACTTCCATGCTCTCTGAGCGCTCCCAATTACAAGTCACGACGACAGTAACACAGAGTTCTCAAGATCTAGTTCCACAAGATCCGAATTCATTGCCAGTTTCCGGAGGGCTGACTCCTAAAGATTCTTCAAACATCGACAACGTCACAAGCTTTCCCCATAATGCCGTGGTTGAGATTGAAGAAACTGTCTATCAAATTAATCAAACATATCCTACGTCTACAGAACATCTTGAAAGTATTGACCTAGAATTAGCAGCTAGTGAAGAAAGTCAGCTCCGGGGATCGCAAGGAATTGACTATGTGGCTGCTGATAAATCCATTCAAAGTGGAGTAGATAACGAATTGAAATTACATGACGAGGCTATGAATAGCAACAGAGATCATCTGCCCGAACCAAAATTATATGACGAAACAGTTCAAGTTGAGGATGGTGTTGAACAAGAACAAGAACCAGCTGTTAAACTCATCGTGGACGTGGATGTTGAGGAAAGCCCGGAAAACGAGCTCGAGATCCAACAAGTGGCTACTGTCAACACAACAGAACATCCAGATTCAGTTGAGGACAATTCTATCGACCACAAGTCTTCACCAGTTAGAGCAGGCTCGAGGACCCCACCCACAGGTCCAGTGCCACCTCCTTGCCATACATTAGACACCTTTGGCTCTGATGGCTCCAATGACAATCTAGCTCAGGAGCATGAAGATCTCAAATCACCTTCAGAGCAGATTCTCGAAGATCCAATTCAACAAGACGCCACGCAGCTTCCCACTCCGGCGAATACTCAAGTAAAGGATCTGCAATTATCCAAAACTAGTTCCCCGGACTCCCAAGACTCCCATAAGGTGTCACGCGATCTAAAGGGTAAAGAAGTAGCTGCAGAAGTGGCTACTGCGACCGATACAAATGATCAAATCCAGGCATTTCCTGAAGCTGAGGACAAAACAGAGCGAGTGGTTATTAATGTATTAGAGACACCAAGAACGCCGAACAAGAAAGACAATGTTATAGTTTCAGCAAACCCTGAGACAAAGGTTTGGACAAGCCCAAGACGGAGCCAAAGAATTGGAAGATCAACCGAGCCCACTTCCGAATCGACTGAAGTTGCGAATCAGATCACGCCTCTCAGTTCTCGCAAATCAGTCGAAGCTGAAGGTGCTGATGACGAGGAGCTATCGTCCCCCATAATAGAGGACCAAAATACACCTAATAATGGGCATGATGCAAGTATAGAAATGGCAATGTCTGCTTTGGACTCCCCTACGAAGCAGACCTATGACCTTCGCCGCAGAGAACCGATTGTTGATCTGAAACTACGACTATTTCGCAACTTGCGAACGGAGCTTGTCGATTACACAGCCCTCAAGGTAATAAGATATCACCTAAATAAAAAGCTTGACGTTCTTGCTATTGCAACCACAAGCACCCCTGACAAAAATCATCAATCAGCAAGTGGACTGGGACACTGGCATACCACTTTCAATATCACAGACGCGTCGATTGCTCCTAGTGGGGTAACAGAAATCCAGATCTCCCGGCCATATCAGGAAGCTCTACCCATTGTGCAGGCTGGAGATGGAATTCTGCTTCGAAACTTTGTTGTGCATGCATCCAAAGATAGAGGTTTTATACTTCGGTCAGAAAAGAATGAGGCTTGCAGCTGGGCTGTTTTTAAAGACGAGCAGGACAAAGCAGAGATGAGAGGCCCGCCAGTCGAGTACGATGATAGAGAGAAAAATCATATACTCGCGATGAAGGAATGGTTTCGGAGTTTAGATTCAGTTGCTACAGCAAAATTGGGAAGGGCGAATGCAAATAAGGCAGGGCCTAGCAAGGGAACTGGGAAGGCATCATGATTACTTTGCATTTGGTTCTGAGAGTCTATTGGGTGGTAGAGTACATCACTGCGACTCACAATATCCGTGTATATACAGTTATAAGGTATATGAAGGCGTAAAAGAAAAGAAGATAATGTGAAGCGATTTGGAACAGTTTCAACTTCCATTGGCTGTCTATCCTCGGCTTTTTTGACTAGGGACGCTTTGGGCAAACGCTACCTTGTAACCTTTGCAGGCTTGGCACTTCTTAATTGCCAATGGCTTCAGCCGCAACAATATGCCAGCAAATGGGATATCGCATGCGATACGTTCTCAAAGCACACCCAGATATGGACGTATGCACGGCCATGAGTCATACTGGTTGCAGCATTTGAATATCAACTTCGACCAAGGAGGAAATCTTACTGATGGTTACCAACCATACCCTGAGGTTTAGGAAATCGTTGACTAGCCTTAGCATAAGTAGAAAGATGTATATAAACAAGGCCCACAATGACGACCCCTCTTCACTCTCATATCCTATATACTTTTATATTTCAGCCTCTTCTACCTCGATACTTCAAGCTCCCAATATAAGTCCTCATACAACATGCCCAAAACTCTGGTAACAGGAGCAAACGGCTTCGTCGCCGCACATATCATCGACCGCTTGATAGCTGAGGGCCACACAGTCACAGGTTCTGTACGCGACCCTGCCAAAGGTGAGGAGATTCTCGACGTACATCTAGACTGGCAAGGAAAGCTTGATTTTGTGACTATCGCCGATTATACTGTACCTGGAACGTGGGATGCAGCATTCAAGGACAATGATTTTGACTTTGTGGTTCATACGGCCGCACCACTGCTAGATGACCCTCGCTTGAGTGATTTTGAAAAAGACTTTTTGATCCCATCTGTTAACGGGTAAATTCTTACTCCCCTTGTGATAGACCAAAGGTTGATCGAGATTCAAATAGCGGATTAGAGTTGTTGAAATCTGCAACTAGGTTCGGGAAGAATGTGAAAGCTATTGTTGTCACGGGTTCCATTAATGCTATGACTACTGGAGAGGATGTTGGAAAGCGTGTTTATGACAGTTCTGAATGGCTCCCTGTGGGTTGCATTTTTACTACCAGTCTTGGGAGCCAAACTGACAGAAATCATAGCTATCCATTGATGATGCAATCAAAGCCCAGCATCCATACATTTCTTACTGTGTTGCCAAAGCCGAGTCTGAGAAAGCCATTTGGAAATACGTCAAAGAAGAGAAACCCTCCTATAGTGTTTCCGTGCTGCTACCAGCATTGATCTTCGGGCCTCCTATACAACCAGTGAAGAGCTTGAAAAAGATGAATTATTCGACTGATACTTTCTACTCCCTATTTAATGGCACGAATGAAGTCACTCCACCAACCACATTCCCTAGCTACGTTCGTTCACCCTCCCCAACAAAGCATTGTTTCACTTTTCCATTAAACCTACTAATAAGCACAGATCGATGTTCGCGATTTAGCAGCAGCACATGTCAAAAGTCTCACCACACCATCAGTTTTTAACGAGCGCTTCATTGTCGGCGGCGCACCCTACAGCACGCAGCTCGCCGTCAATGCGCTGAAGACGGTTCCGGAGCTAAAGGGACGCTTGCCGAAGGACAATGACGAGGTTACTCCAGTTTCTAAATTTGGAGATGTGAAAGAGTGGAATGAAAAATTGGGGTTGGTGATAAGGACACCTGAGGAGACGTTTGGGGATGCGGCGAAGAGAATCTTGGAGCTTGAAAAGCTGTTTGGTGCCTAAGTGGCGAGATCTCGAGATGTGTAGGCTTTCTCAACCAAATTCGATTGGAAATGTTCTTGTTTTCGAAGTCTTATGTTAACAAAGTTTTCGAAACAAAAATGGCACACTTACTTCGCAGTAGTTGGCTACTCGCATTGGTTGCTTACTTTGGTTGATGTATCACTTTTGAAATACGAGTTTCGACTCTCCCTAAGCGTATCATTGAAGAGCATTCAATACCAAAGCCTTAGGATATACTTCGTAAGATCAGATCAAGTAGTTAGAGCCACAACCTTGCTTAGTTGTCGCTATCTCCCAAAGGCCAAGCCGACGCTGGATTTAGACCACTCCTTTATACGGCGATTCTGTCAACCCCCATACTGTACTGATCCACTTCTGTCACTATTGGGATAGTTTATAGCCTAACAAATGAACTTGAATCAGTTTGGAATGCTTCTATTCCCGGGAAGTCTTTGTCATAAATGAGCTGACTGGAGTTGAGTGTTTTTAAGAACAATATTCTAGCGAGCACAAATAATTTCTTCTTGTGCCACACACCGTATTCGCTTTGACGGCTAAAAAGGCAGTCTATTGCTTAAGATCCATTTTTAGCCTTGCAGTAGAGCAAGACCACTTGGATACACCAAACACAAAAGACGCAATTAGCAGATGCTGCATAGTGTAGGATACATGGATTATGCACGTTGGGAATCGGCCACCCAACGCGAGCAGTCGATGGGGTAGTCACGTGCACGCTTGGATCCAGGGTTTTTCGCTTGCCTTTCGCCATCTCCCAACTCTCGGCAGAACTACTCTCGCTACCGTAACATTCCAGGTTCCCCAGGATGAAAAAAAGTTCAGTCAAGCCTCGTATTACAGGGGCGCCCCGGCCGATGGGGGCTGGGACTTACACGCCAACTAACATACGTTGTACCAGGAACTTTACAAATTACGTGGGACGGGAGGGTCAACTCGACTATCTATGCCTGTCGAGCCTGTGATGTGCCTGCTGTTGCGGTACTACGGCATTTGTTGGAGCGCTGCGACGTCATGCAACAGATGCATGTACGGGCTGATGCCAGGATTCAGTACGAATCACACATCATGTCGTTGCTGAAAACAAATCTCCAGCCTCCTAACGCGCTGCCGGGGCACGGAGTTACTCGTAAAGTGGTATGTAAGTCTTTCATATCGTGACATATGAGCATATATATATACACATTCGCCAGACCCCAAAGACATCTCAAAAGTCAACGACACTCCTCAACATCAAGGAAACCAGTCCCAGTCGTCTCGTTACCTTTTGCACATATCCGGAATTCGGAATTGTCGTCCGCCACCTTCAGTATCGTCAAGACATCAACACCAGCCAAGATGAAGAGCATCATTTCCTTCGGCGCAATCATTATCTCGTCCCTCGCAATTGCCTCGCCCATTCCACCACCATGCCCGGCTGCATGCCCTGAAGTATTTACCCTAAAAATCGCAACTCCTGGCCATAATTACACAGGCCTCAGCATCATAAATTCTGGGCTGTCAACATATCTAACAACCAACCCTCTATTCGGAACCGACTACGTTGCTCGATTTTACCGCAATGACACCACTCATCTATATGCTACTGGCTTCAACACATCATATATGGGGAAAACGCAAACACCACCTTACCAGTAAGTGCCGCGAGAGGATTGTCAGCTCCCCAGCCCCCATTATATGCTTTTAAGATACGGGCAGAGAACGATAAATCCTGCTAGCTCGAGAAAAGTTGACTGACTTTTCATATAACTAGACTAATCACTTACGACTTTGGCTTCAACATTTTCAGTGCGAATCCGGCTGAGACTATGAAGTACGACACATGGGTGACCGGATCATACACTAGTAGTAATGCGACTCGGGAGCTGAATTTCGTCCCTGACGATGGAGGAGATGGCGGCTTCTTGGTTTGTGGTGAGGAGGATGCAACTGTGTGGGGTGTTGAGATGGGTACCAGCCAGGGTTCAACCAGCTGTACGAGGGTGAGTGTGGTAATGGAGACTTTGGAACCAATTCCTGCAGATATCTGCTAGAGGTTCCGAAATCCACGCCCTCTGGAAGAGGTTCTCGTGCTCAAGACTCCGTGATATTGGGTAATCCATATTGGAGCTAAGAATTATATATATTCAGAAGACCGAGGCCGGTAGATATCTATCTAGCTAGTCTTCCCCAAAAACAATATAAAAAGATATAAATTTAACAATGTTATGGCTGGCGTGATTGAGGCGTAATGGCATGGAAAGTGCAACCACCAGCAGTCACGATCTAAAAACGCGATTCAGATGGAGCTCATAATTGTGTTGCTCGTTGTTACACACTTCAAATAATACATGTAGCTGGTAATGTTGTTTTGGCGGTATGATACATCTGATACCATAGCGGTATCCATAATTCAGCGCACTGGTTATTGACTATCCCAAAGACGCAATGAAATAATAGTGTTTGGAATAAAAGTAGTAGGCTCATTTGAGGTGCCAGACCTGTTATCGAAGCAAGCTTTATGTTTTGATGTAGTTAATTGTACGGAGTCCTGTACGCTAAATTGGATTTAAGGCTTGAGGCTCAAAACCTTAAGGGTCCTTTCTATAGCGGGGTGCGGCAACAAACCAACGCGTCTCGCTCGTTCGTCCCCATGAACTACCCGAAGTGTCAACACCTCATCTCGACTATCTAGTCACTTGCTCGGTCTACCTGCCTTGCTTTGGGGTGAATTTGGCAGGTACCGATTATTCATAATCATATTTCAGCCTTATTTCATGATCACTACATCTTCCTTTACAATATTTCGATATGGCATACCAAACACTGCATAATTACATCAATGGAACCAGTTGAACGCGTACACGAAAGCAGCCATAAAGGGCGATTTTTTGTAGCTGATCAACGACGAGCCTCTCCAAGTCCAAAGAAGAAGCGCAAACGTACAGAAGAGCCCGCCCAGGTAGCCGAGTTTTGGGCCGTCAAGCGCATAGTTGAAGAGAAGAGAAAGGACGGCAAGCAATACTATCTGATTGATTGGGAAGATCATCCTCGAACTGGGGAGAGATACAAGAATTCTTGGGTTAGTATTCTTTTATTGGCGGTAACAATTGGCAACTGCTAATCTCCATGTCGTGTAGGAGCCCGCCGAGAACGTTACCAAGGACGCGATAGATGACTGGAATTTGACAAAAGCAAAAGGAAAGAGAAAGCAAGAGAAGAGGAGACAAGATAAATCCACGGCCTCAAGGAGCAAGGATCCATCATCTTCCATAGAGAGTCAGCCGATTCGTCCTGCCAATCAACCCAGGGCTGCATTGCGAATAAGCAAGAGTCCTGATCAAGGACCTTCTAAGAAACCTCGGCGAGCCGGCACAGCGAATAGTGCAAGATTCCAGTCCGTTTTGCGGAAACCAGAACTAGGTTCAGATAACGAACGGGAAATCAAAGACAGCTACGAAGAGGACGACGAGAAAAGTAGTGAAGAAGTGCGGGTACTTGTAGAACTACCACGCCTTGGAGACAGCTTTGATCGTGACGCCTACTCAAAGTACTCACTAGAATCTTCACAGTCGACCCAACTACTACCATCGTCTCAGCTTTTGTCATCGCCTCAGGCGCATCCTAATACTCAAACCAGATTTGAGACACCCAGGAATAAGAAACCGTTTATCTGGGACGAAGATACGCAGGTGGTAATCCCTGATTCGCAAGACTTGCTAGGCTCTCTTTCGTACGAGCCTGGAGAAACATCTTCGTCACTCGAAGTGGAAAAGGCAACGCCTTTTAGCTCGGTGACGCATATAGAATCCGATCTTCCATCCTCGGGACGATCACAATCATTGCCATCTGCACAAATCAGTCATAGCGTACCCCCATACATTTCCTCTACTGGCATTTCTCTTGAAGTTGGCTCAGAATCCATCTCTACTCACAACAGCTCATCAATTGGCCAACCCTGCCCCAGTTCAGGAGTTGCAAATAGTAATCATTTACTACAATCCGCTCAGAACGTACGTTCTCAACAGGTTGAGGATATTTTGTATAGACAATTAGACAGATCGATCGAAGAAACACAACCGGCCGCCTCTGCAGGTATCCAATTCTCTTCGCAAAACCCTACCTCCCAGTTTAGCAGCTCTGAAGCTATAGATTCTCGACTTGCACTTCGCACGTCACCTGATCACATCCAACATACAGCCAGCACCAAAGACACAGGTTCACACTCTGAGACTCAGCCATTGCCTCCTCATCCAGGCGTAGACACCCCACAATCTATCTTTGAAAGGTAAGCATGAAATCTTTTTGTATGCCATTCCTCGTGTAAAAACCCAATTTACAAACTAAGCTCCCCGTTTATTCTGGCTTCTATTGAAAACCCCTCTTAAAACTCTATTCAAATATCCCCCAACTACTTTCCTGTAGGCATTTTCTGGCTGCTGGTACTGGGGTTCACAGAAATATCACCTCCTTTTATTCAAGCTAGCCGTCGCCCAATCCGGCATCGCTCGACTCGCTTAGTAGCGTCGGAAGCTCCAGATGCCTGACAGCCCATGTCTTCGTCCTTGGACCTTTACAAACTGATTTGGGCTACAAGTCTACAGCATTCTTCGCGTTCGAATAATCGTGCTAATAATTGTATAGTACCGCTGATTCTCAACACGAGACTAGTAATTCCCAGCAGGTGTTTATTGAAGTACCAGACTCTCAAATATTAGGTCCTGAGATAGACCGTTCAGACTCCTGCCTCCACACCGAGAGTTCTGATTCTAAGCTTGAAGCTACTTGGCAAGCAGCACAGATTGTTTCGCAACCGGCGAGTGCATTATCAGAATCTTTACCGGTGCAGCCTGCGGAAGGTTTAAGAGTCACCCAAGAACCTATTTCGGGATTGTCTCCAACCAGAAGCCAGCTGTCACCGTTACAACCTTTCCCAATATTGCAAGGTATGAGACCATAAGCAAAGTTCTTCCTTATCGTATAACATAGCACTTATCACATAGATGTTTACTACATTTTGGACCAGCTACTGACTATTAGTTTTTATAGCTGAGCATTCTCATCACTCGCCTCGCCCGAGCATTTTACCAAGTATAGAACACGCGGAAGTTATCAGCACTTCAGCTCCTATATCACAACACTCATCTCTGCGTCCGCCACCAATTACTAAAACCATGGAGAACATTAGCGTTACCAATCTTCTCCTTCAAGCTAGAGCCAAAGCGGCCGCCGCACAAGCCGAGAGAAGAGCATCTTCGGTTTACACTCCAACACCACCACCAGCTTCACCAGGTCCAGCGGTTGTGAATCAGATGCTTCCCTCCCGAGAAGAAGAGGTTGGTAGATCAGTACTTATCCCACAAACGGCGCCGTCACCAAAACCATCTGTTGAGATCGACCCTGGTGACCTTGAATTATTCAATGATGAGCCAGTCATTGAACATAAATCCCAAATCCTTTCACTAGGACCTAACGAGTACATAGTACCACTGCCCATGGTTGGAATAGTCCGTTCCGTGATAATTACTGATATCAAAAACAATAATCGGAAAATACGTAGATTCCTGGACGAGAATTCTATCGAACCAGGTCTAATCCAAGAAATGAAGTCTCTCATAGATCGAATGAAGCTTTGCTGTAGTCACCAGTGGCTAGTTGAAGAAGACTCCGCCACACAGGAACAGATGTCGGATACCTGGGTTGCCAAGTTCTCTACAAATTGTAGTACAAAATGCATCTTCGTTGTCGACTTACTCAGTGAACTACGTTCTCATGATGCACACATTGTCATTCTGGTCCAACCGGGAAAAATGATACAAATCATGGAATCCATACTGAGATATAGAGACTTTGGGTTTAAGCGTCTTGATCAACCTGGAGCTTCTAATCTTGGGACAAGTTCTCTGCAAATTAGTTTGGTACCAACAGACTTCAACGTTACCAATATTGCAGTACCATCTGCTAACCTTGTTATTGCTTTTGACTCAACTTTTGACCGACAAACACCGCTTGGTAAATTGAGGGTTAACAATTCGGATACTTTGGTGCCACTTCTTCACCTCGTAGTTTCTTATTCGGCCGAGCATTTGGACCTCTGTATAGAGAAGAACCTCAAAGACGTCGATCGCTTGATCTCGCTCGTGATCTTGACAAAGCAGCTTGAACAGAAGGCTGGAATACTACCGTTGGAGTACATTGGGCCAGATGAGGCTGGTAAAGCTGTCGCGAAGTATCTATTAGCCAATGGAGATCAGCCTTGGCCACTTCTACCAATGCCATTCATCGAGGAGCTTGTTGACTTTGAGTCCGAGTCCTCGCAAGAAGAAATAGATATTAAAGCTACCGAGGTATCCAGCTCGATTTCTCCACCCAATAAGGCTCTGTCACGGACCGGTAGTCCTCCGCCTGGTTCTAAGAGAGCTCTGGTAGGTTTTTATGAGTCAAGTTTGACAAAAATTTAGTATAGCGCTAATGATCGGTAGGGAGCTGGGGATGATTCTGAGATTACTAAACGACCACGACTTTCCCCGGCTGACAGTGAGCAGACCAATGACATAGAGATGAATGGACCTGAGCCCATGTCAAATTCTTCCAGCGGAAAACCTTCAGAGACGATCAACGATGTTGAAGACAAAGATCTGCTATTATCGTTGATGAAGAAGGTCACGCAACTAGAACTAGAGCTGCAAAGTAAGGAAGCTTCTGAGCAATCCTTGCGCGAAGCAAAGCAGAATCTTGAAGCCCAGGTTGCCGATTTCGAAGTGAGCAATCAGCGAATACTTCCAAGGTATCAGGAGGCCCTAAATGACAGGGGTGAAGCTCAACATAATATGAGATTGGCTCTCGAACGTGAAAGGAGTGCCAAACTAAAAGCCGATCGATTAGCAGAAGATCTAGCCAAGCTGCGAGAGGCAAAGTCACTTGTTGATTCGAAACTAGCTAATGCCACTGCAGCTCTGGTTAACTCCTCCATTCCTGCCGTTGCTGAAATGGAGAAGCTAAAGGCCGATCTCCTCGCGGCAAAGATAGAAAACGCTGCTCTCCTGAGACGTTTAGAAAATACGCAAGGAACAGTAAATTATATGCAAGAGAACTACCAGACCGCATCTAGCGCAGCTACAGCAGCTGCAAACGAAGTTGCCGAGCTGCAGGAAGAAATCGGCAGAATCAAGATTTATGCCAACAACAATATTGTTGAGATAAACAAGATAAACACAACGTCTAATTTGCAAGAGCAACTAAACCGCATCGATGAACTGACAACCCAGAAAGCCGAAGTTGAACAACAGCTAGAACGCAAGTCGGAAGAGTTGAGGAGCATGCTGAATGGACGACGACCAACGAGAGGAACCAGTGTCCCTCGTAGCCCTCGCATGAATAACACTATGAGCCCACGAAATCGTGTTCTTGGTAGCAGCTCACGAGGAAATAGTCCGGCACCAGGCGACGTGTTTGGTTCAAATCGGAATACATTTGGGGATGCGTTACTGTTCCCTTCCAGTGGTCCATCGGTCGCAGGAAGATGGGGTCAGCATCTTTCATAAACTTTGAGATTGATTTGGGGAGCGATCATGGCGCAAGGACATATGCCATTGGGGGCATTGGGTTTTGTATTGTATCGCTATGGTACGGCTGGCTGGCATTGATTTTAAGGGGGACGAGACTCGCGAGAGAAGAATTATACCTCATTAGCGCACATGGAATCATATAGATTTATTAGTGGCCTTAATTGAAGACATGAATATCGGTACTCTGAGAAAAGATACCTATAAAACACTCTCTGCCTTTTTTTTTTTTCAGAGGCGTGCCTAGCTTATCTCCTTGTTGACCAGTTGAGGCATTTATTACTTAGGATATGGGAAGGATCTCATAAATACCTCAGCACGGGCTCGAGCATAACGTGCGGAGACCCCTTGAATATGACCCTAGCGATCAAAGAATTTTCTGGCCTGTTTTTAATTCTGCTCTCTCGAAAACAAGTACAATAATTAATTAGTTAAAGAACTTAGGCACAATTAGGAGACAATTCAAGACTTTAGAGCATGAAATTACGAGGCAAACAAATCTCCAAGTAATAATAAATCATGATATTTTGAGGTAATTTACTCCAATCCAACCCATCCATCGTCATCATCTTCCATATCAATATCTACAACGCTAGTCTCCCCATTTGCAATCGCTTTTTGTTGACCGTCCCAGACGCCATTTGCGGGCCCCTCATCAACCGGCGGCTGATTTACAAGATAGTCGATAGTATAAACATTTTCCTCCGCCAACCTTCTCAGCTCCTCTTTTATTTTCGTCACTGCTCTGTTCACAGTTCGTAGCTCGGACTCCACCGAGCCTCTGTTGTCGCTAACCCATTGTCCATGTGATTCTAGTATGGCCTTGATCCATAACAGACAGAACTCTAGATGGGGAGATTCCTCGGCCTGTATTGCGACGAAACGGAGCAAGCGTGGTAGATAGACGACTGGTAATTCTTTGACTGCAAGTGCTATATTCTCGTGAGGGATGCCTTCGAATACTGAGCGTATTAAAGGAGCTTCGTTGAGTCGAAATGCCATCACCAGTGCCTTGAGATAGTTCTGCTCCTTTTCCAAAACTTGCAGTGTTGAAGCTGGAGTGACTTCTAAGTCTAGGTCAACTGGGTCGAACAATGGTGCTGTATCTAAGCTATATATCAAAAGACCCTCTGTTGATGCAGCACAAAATGACCTTCCTGCTGGAGAAAATGCCACACCAGTCACCCGAACTTCAGGAAGCTTCTTTCGGGCAGATGGATCACCACCACGTTTGGATCCTGGCAAGGATCTGTCTATGCGATCTTCGAGATCTGACGCTTCTCCTTGGTCATCAATAAGACCTTCCGGTCCTGCCTCTCCCAGCAGTCTGCTATTAAGGAATTCTTGTGTTCCTGAAAGTGAAAGATTTATGCTGACCGTAAACTTCTTGAGGAGCACTAGGGATGAGACAGAGTACAGACATATGTATTTGCTGTTTCCAGCGGCAAGAACACAACTTCCATCAGCGCTGTATCGGATTGTGGTAAAGCTCTTGGTACCAGCTGCGTTTGCTGCCGTCCGTCGATCAGTAATCTTACGTCCACCTGATACATCTCTTCGGCCATCAACTCCCGATTGTTGTTGGGCTTCAGAGACGGACCAAAATGTCAGTTGACCATCAAGCGTTGATACCACAAGCTGTTTTGAATCTGGACGTAAGGCAACGTCAAGAACATCTGCTTGCAGTTGCAAAGGTTCGCTAGTCTGGGTCCGGTCGAAAATATTCCAAATTCGTACAGTGTGATCCCAACTTCCACTAACAAGAACACTTCCATCAGGAGCAAAAGCTAGGGATGAAACAGGACCCTCGTGACCTGCTAATCTATCGAGTAGTTGACCAGTTTGTACCGACCAAGTATGTATATCGAAGGAGTCCAGGGATCCAGCACACACGACTTCGCCACTGGGATCAATTGCCATACAAGAGAATGAGAGCCGTGTAGGTGCTGTGAAAGTTCTGAAATTCCGATATCGTATCAAATCCCATGCCCGGATTGAGCCGTCTAAGCTTGACGTGAAGAGAACATTTCCCTTCTTAGTAAATTCACAAGCTGTAACTCCACTCGTATGTTCAGTAAAAGTCACTATACAGAAGCCAGATTTTACGTCCCATACTTTGATCTTGCCATCATCAGCAGTCGTTATGACTCGCTGTCCGTCAGGTGTGTATACTAAGGCGTTCATAGAGTCGAAGTGTCCCTGTTGCTTCAATATATATGACTCCGACTGCCATTCCCAAACCAAGAGCTGTCCGAGTTTGGAAGCTCCGAAGGCAAGCCACTGTCCGTCTCTGTTGATCGTGACAAAGTCGATATCGTTTTGGGAAATGCTAAGAGAGTGGTGCATGTTGAAATCCGGCATATCGTATATTCCAAATACACCATTTGAGAAACCAGCGACCAGAATGTTTGTTTCGGGATGATATGCTGCGCACTTCAATTTAGCATTGTTCTGCATGAAGTAATGTCTTTCCGCTATCCGCCATTGCATGTGTTTATCATTATCACCGTCTACCATTTCTTCATCTTCATCTGGCGCATTGGGGTCTCTCAGATACTCCCAACGAAACACGGCTCCATCCCTACTAATAGTATAGATCTTCTCTTGATCTTTTGAGAAATATGCTCCTAGCACACCCTCTCTGTGACCAGCTAGCGTAGTTGGTTGAAAGCCCTCTTCTGGATCCAGACTCCATATTTTCGAAGTTAAGTCTTTCGCACCGCTGAGAAAAAAGCGCGAATCACTCGACCACTCCAAGCTTTGTACTATATCATAATGCCCTGCATAAACTCGGTGCCGTACAAATGGCGCAAATTCCAATTCCCCGTCTACATTTTGATCTGGTGTTGATGGCGTGTGCCAAACCTCGACATGCCTCCCGACACCAACCGCAAAATATCTTCCGGATGGTGAAAAGGCGAGTGCCGAAACCGATTCTTTGAATGTGAAATGGTGTAAGGGTAGTTTGCGTGGTACATTGGTCAATATCGCATGTCCATCTTCATCGACCGAAAGTAATAGGTTACCCCTCGGAGTGAGACCTAGCCTTGTTATGTTTTTCCGATGCGCAAATGGTAAAGTATGAGATGTGTTACTAGACCCAATTAGTAGGCATACAATAGATACTACATTAGAAACATACTTCACCAGATCAAAAACCGTGACACGATTCCCAACTGGAGAAAAGAGACATGTCCCATCAGGACTAAACAGCAGGTTTCCCTGGCTGTAAACAGTACCTAAAAGGTTGGAGAACTAGTGAAAATGTTAGAAAATCCGCATAACTCAACCTAGCTGTGGAACTGAACATACTTTAAACTCCGTCTTCATTGTCAATGTCACCGTCGCATTATTGTTCCTAGTAATCCAAATCCCAAGTACTTTCTGCTCCCGCCTCGACTAACTTTTTTTCAGGCTTATCGCTATCGCCCGGAGCGGAATAACGCAGTGCCGCCCGCTAATTATACTAGCCCATCCAGGCCGGGGTATGCTCACATTGCTCAGGGGAAAGCCCAAGCAATTTCAACACCATTTCGGAAAACGGGGTCTCGAAGCAAACAGTTCAAGTTACTCCTTCATATCCACACAACGATACCAAGTTCTTAAAGTACCAAACAGAAACCGAACTTCCCTACCAATACCGAGAAGTAGAATTGACGACCTTCATTATGGCACCTCCCACTTCGGAAAGCGCGTCTCCTATCGGAATCGCAAACTTACCAAATCAGAGACACAAGATTGTCGCAAAGAGAGGAGCCGCATTTACTATTATGGTATATTACCATCCATTGAATTGCATTATAGACTTGGAACTGAATTTTTTTTTAGGTTGCTGGCGAATCTGGGCTCGGAAAGACAACCTTTATTAACACTCTGTTCTCGACGACCATCAAAAACTATGCAGACCACAAACGTAGACACGCAAAGCAGGTTGATAAGACCGTTGAGATCGAGATCACCAAGGCAGAGTTAGAGGAGAAGTTCTTTAAGGGTATGTTTCACCTAGGCAAGTGTTCTACAGTTTACTGACCATGGTGCAGTCCGCCTAACCGTCATCGATACACCTGGTTTTGGAGACTATGTTAACAACCGCGATTCGTGGATGCCCATCATTGAATTCTTGGACGATCAACACGAGTCGTATATGTTGCAAGAGCAACAACCTCGCCGTATTGATAAAATTGATCTCCGAGTTCACGTTTGCCTTTACTTCATCAGACCTACGGGCCACACCCTGAAGCCTTTGGATATTGAGGTCATGAAGAGATTGAGCTCCAGAGTCAACTTGATTCCAGTTGTGGCTAAAGCGGATACACTCAGCCCAGCGGATTTGGTCAAATATAAGCAAAGAGTACGTCGACAGAAGCAATACCTTGATGAACGGTACTAACAAAGTTCCAGATTCGTGCAGTGATTGAGGCTCAAGGCATCAAAATTTACACACCACCCGTCGAGGAAGATGACGAGGCGGCCGCACAACATGCGCGCAGTCTTATGGCAGCTATGCCATTCTCTGTTATTGGTTCCGAGAAGGATGTCAAGACAAGCGACGGTCGCATTGTCAAGGGTCGTCAATACTCATGGGGAGTTGCGGAGGTCGAGAACGAGGATCACTGCGATTTCAAGAAGCTGCGCTCAATCTTGATCCGAACCCATATGTTGGATCTCATTCACACAACCGAGGAAGCTCACTACGAAGCCTACCGTGCCCAACAAATGGAGACACGAAAGTTCGGAGAAGCTAGACCAAGAAAGCTTGATAACCCCAAGTTCAAGGAAGAGGAGGAGAGCTTGAGAAAACGCTTCACTGAGCAAGTCAAGATTGAGGAGCACCGATTCAGACAATGGGAGCAGAAGTTGATCAGCGAGCGAGACCGTTTGAACAAGGACTTGGAGAGCACCCATGCTGCCATCAAGTCTTTGGAACAGGAGCTTGAGCAGATGCAAGGAAGCGCTGTTCGATCCCACGGCCGCCGTTAAAGAAACTTGTTCTACTTATATCCATTTGCTGAAGGCGTCCGTTTTAGGCAGTGTTTTGAGGATGGCAAAAAGGGTTTGATTTTTTTGCTTGCTGTATGCCGGATATTGGCAGCGCGTTTGTTTATCTTTCTTTTCGTTAAGGAAAGCTTAATTCTAGGTTCCAAGACGAGCTTCTTTTCTCTACTTAGCCACCATGTAATTCACGTCTCACGAAAAGTCTTTCATATTCCAGAGGTGTTGTAGTTTGACCAACTGGTCCAAGGTGAGGATAATCTTTGGCAATATGTTCGTCAGAACTCTAGATTCAGTATATTGCTATTAGCAACGCCCACCGACATTTTGCATCACTTTATAAATAAGCTTATATGAATATAATCTTGAGACTACCTTTAAGCTTAATATCTGGGTAATTTATCTCATTTGTTTCATACATTTCATCCTAAACGGCATCCATACTCGCCCTCATCGTCAACTGCTCATTCTTATTCCCCAACTTCGAAATTTGGAGGAAAGCATCAACACCATATCCTTCCAAACTATGCAACTCCAAACTACCAGCCCAGTACTCAGCGTATACCCTACTCAAAGGCAGTCCCATGCCTAATCTCAAATTTGGCGGCCGACTAGACAACGTTGAGAGCGAGTTGTCGTGTAAAGGGCTATGGGGTGTCGTTATTTTCCCAGGAGCCTCGTCCACACGCACTTCTTGTAGAGTAGCAGCCATCTTGGGTACTTGGTGAAGGTTTTCGAGACGTTGGTTGCTGCGAGGTCCTTTGCTGAAGGCCCAAAGATAGGGCAGAATGTCCCGAGGTATGCCTCCTCCTTGGTCGGATACACGGATGATGACATGTTGTGCTGCTTCGCAAACTGTGACTTCGATTGGAGGAGGTATTCCCGTTTTCCCTTCTCTCTCCTGTTTCTCTACAATTGCTTGGATAGAGTTGCGCAATAGTTCTCCGATTATGTATTCTAGGTGCGATAATATGTAGGGGAAGGTGGCATCGAGATGGCCTTCGAGTTTTATTTCGGGAAAGATGGTGGAGGGTCCGTATGCGACTTTGGCGAGAGCTTTTACTTCTTCGCCGCACCGCTGGACGACTTCTTTGGCGTTGCACTTTAGGAATACTTCGCCTACGAATTCAGTTTCGAGCGGTTTAGCATCGGGAAAATGCCAGGGCGAGTTGAATGTTTCGGTTAGTGCTAAGTGTTGCTCTGCTATAACTCGTCGAGATATTCTCTATTCTGTATGTTAGAAAGTTTTACAGGGTGAATGAGAAATAGTAAATGGGGCCTGTACAGAACGTAATATTGTGTTCATGAATTTGTCCATATCTTCTGGGTTCATAAGGTCTCTGCATTCTAATACACCCATTGCAAGTTTAGGTATGACTGTAAGATGCTCCTGCAATGTCTCGCTGATCTTCTTGCAAAACCGATCATTGTCTTCTAGAGTTTTTATTTCTCGTACACGTCGTAAAGACTCGAACGCTTTGTAGTATAACTCATATACTTGGCTGATTTGTGGATTCGTAACCACTACGTATGGGAGGGTCTGCATGTCTCGGATTCGATGTGCCAATCTGCCGGCGTTAGTCCCCAGACTCGAATAGAGCGAATAGAGGCAGACACTACTCACCTGGTTGGAAGCTCTGTCCGCACATAGTTTGCTGAGCTTAGCAGTCGACTCTCTGTTAAGGACCGTCCAAATACCATGAGCTGGCGAAGACTAATTGGTCTTGCGTCCTTAGCTACCCATCTAGGACTATTGTTAGTAAAGAAAGTCAAAATCCCAGAATCTACATACTCATCTAGAGTAGAAGCTGGTCTCCATGGTGGTGCACCACTTTGTGCTGATCGTGTGTACTTAGGAATAGTAACACTAAAGAGTGCATTGCTAGCTCTTAAGCTGCCCGTCAACCTGAAGGTCTTTGCCCCATTGTGCGACCAGGACCGCAGCATACCGGCGTTTCCATGCGAAACTCGAGAAGATGCTGAAGTCTTCAAGGGGTAAGCCTCTAATATATTTATCTCTGAATGGGAGTCTTGTGGTGAAGACCGATTTCTTGCAGGTGTGACTCGTCAACTTCACCCCACGTTATCGGCACATGCACCCCCGGTAGGAGCTCAATTGTGTGTGCAGAAGGGAAAAAGCAAAGACAGGGAGGAGTGTGGAGTGAGGTGTTACAATAATACACTGGTTTTGGTAATAGAAATAAAGATGTTGAGTGATAAATGCCTCAGCTCCAAGCCTTGTCTTGTCTGCAACTTCTGATATTTGGTCCAGCCTTGAGCGGGTCCGGGAGCTTGTGATCCCTCAGGGATTATTAGGATAAATCCACACATTTGCGTTACCCTGACGACGGCTTGGCAGCCTCGACTATCACATCTAAGCGACTACAGCTTCAACAGCATAATTCTATTGATATCTCCCAGCACCATCAATTCTTCATTATAATCAAAATGGGTGAAGAAGCTAAACCTACCGCTACACCGTCCGCCCCTGTGGCAGCCGTGGCAACCGAAGAGATAAAACCCGAGATCCCCGGACCAAACGATCCTACGAAGCCAATTCTCACCAATGCAGATATTGCTCAAGCTGAGACTGCTGCTCAAGTTGCAGATACTGCTGAGAAACTTGATACCGAGGTATCCAAATTGACAATCGATGATTCGAAGTCAAAAGATGCTCCTGTTGAGACTGCTGCTACCCCTACTGCAGAAAAGCAGGTTGTGACACCACAAGGAACACCTCTCTCAAGACTCTTTGCTGAGCTCCCATCTATTATTTCAGAAGCCGGTCACTTTGAAATATGGGGCGTCGAGCTTACAGAAGAGTCCCATGTACCAAGTACCATTGTTCTTGAAAAGTTCCTCCGAGCGAATACCAAAGATGTCGCCAAGGCCAAGGCGCAGTTGATCGAGGCTTTGAAATGGCGAAAGGCGATGCAGCCTGCTAAGTTGCTCGCTGATACTAATTTTGATCCAGCAAAATTTGGTGGTGTTGGATATGTTACAACATATGGAAAGGAGATTGTGACCTGGAATATCTACGGAGCTGTGAAGGACAACAAGGCAACTTTTGGCAATGTTGAGGAGTAAGTTCACTCTGTAACACCCAATATGATGACTTCTGACAGTTGTGTAGATTCATCAAGTGGAGATCTGCTCTTATGGAGCTTTCAGTCCAGAAGCTCAATCTTGCGTCGGCTACTGAAAAGATCCCCGCAGATGGTGTCGATCCTTACCGGATGATACAAGTTCATGACTATCTCAACGTTAGCTTTTTAAGAATGGATCCAGCTGTAAAGGCTGCATCGAAGGAGGTAATCGCAACTTTCAGCATGGCTTATCCCGAACTACTTAAGGAGAAGTTCTTTGTGAACGTACCAGTTCTCATGGGCTGGGTATTTGCCGCGATGAAGCTATTTTTAAGTCCTGAGACAGTCAAGAAATTCCATCCTTTGAGTTATGGCAGTAGCTTGGCTGGTGAACTCCCTACTTTTGGAAAGGAGTTGCCAGTGCCATATGGTGGGAAGGGTAAACCTGGTAGGTTGTCTGTATCCATAAACTCGGAACTCTCTAACAAATTCTTCATTAGATCTTACGGATGGACTTACTGTCAAATATGCTGCTGTTAGCGCTTCCGAGCCTAAAACTGCTGAGCCAACGGCAGTTGAGGCTGTCGAGCCAGTAGTTGCAAAATCTAAGGAACCTGAGCCAGTCGCCGCAACGACACCTGCTGAACCAACACCTGTCGAGTCTAAGACCGTGGCTCCCTAAATACCGGCGTTAGCATGGTACTGGAGAGGCGGCGGAATAGCAGGGTGCAAACATGCGGTGGTAATGGTATGGTTGAATTGCGTTTTTCATCTGGAGTTTAAATATATTCCTCTCTTTGCGAACATCAAGGACTGGTGTCTCTCCATGCAATACATTTTGTCCTCTCTAGATACCCAGATACTAGTAACAGCCAATCGTAATTTTTAGATATATGAGAAGTACTCGGGGAATTGTGAAAACCCACCAATTCCCGCAACCGGGATTTGATACATCCACTTCTCTGCCGGTAGCAATCATTTAAATGTGTAAACGCACAGGTAATAGGTAATAGGTAATAGGTAATAGGTAATAGGTAATAGGTAATAGATAACAGACTAGAATAATCTTGAAAAGTCCTGGGGGGAAAAGAGAGTTTGATAGGTTTGTGGTAGCCTTGTCAGCCTTGGGTGCTTTGGACGAGCTGTGTTGCACCGTGCTTGGCAATTGTTGATGGAACAATTAATTGGCTGAAGGGATTCAGGTTGTGGCTACGGCGTCGTTCGTCCACCATTCTGTTTGGTGTTCAACTCTCGGCTACCTGACTACGGTATCTATCTAATCTGGCGAGGAGGTTGTGATAGCCTTTCCTCTTCCTCTTCCTCTTCCCCTTCCCCTTCGTTCCCCTTCGCTTTTCCTGGATTGATTTTCTTGTATACCCATTGAATTATTCGTGATACATGATATCTGGGCTGGCTTAATTATTAGAAAGGGGGGGCTGGCCGTACTTTTACCCGAGCCTCGAGGAAGGAGAACGAGCTTCTGTTTCTCCGCCGTCATCATCCCGCACCGCCCGCCACACTCTAGCGCACTCTCCAAGGTCTTGAACCTTTTCTATCTACCTTACTCCGCTGCACGCCAAACCTAGAAAACACGACGCCATTTACTGCTTCTTGCCATTCTTACTACCCAGACTGCGACTGTGCATATTGGAAGGAGTTCGTTTTTGCAATGATCACTGTAAGCAGGATTTTGCTCCCAGGTTCAATGAGCCCCCTCACTTCCATCTCCCCCTCCATTGTATTCCCTATTTCCTACGTCTATAGCTATGCACTGGCACGCCCGCCATTTTACACTCTGGCACAACCTTCGAGACCAGGCATCCTAACGCTTTCTCCTTGTATAGAACAACTTGAATGGCCTGGCGAGAGAGGCCTTAGACGGGGCCAGTGACACAGATATGGCGGATGGAAGCTTTGACACAATACAACCTGAGAACGAAAAGGAAGATGCCACTATACTGGACCTGGACCAAGTAGAAACCGATGCCGAAACGCGAAAGATTCTCCGGGCAGATGATTGTGAGAATGCCCAGTTTCCCAAGTAGTGAGATGGATGATGTTAACCCGGTTTATAGTCGAGGCTATGAAAGAGATTGCTTTCCCTCCTACTATTGAACAACCCCGCGCACTATCAGATACAGTACATACGTGGGAAATAAAAAACTGGCGGAGTTTAGCCCGGCGAGAGCATGGGCCGATATTTGAAGCAGGTGGCTATCCCTGGTAAGTCCAGACAACTAGGAAGATACAGACTGTAGGTTTTGATAATAGATATAGGCGCGTGCTTATGTTCCCCATGGGCAACAATGTTAGCCAAGCCTCATTCTACCTCGAACATGGCTTCTCAGATGCCAAACCCCCGGATGATTTCGTTTGCTGTGTGCAATTTGCACTTGTTCTCTGGAATCCAAGAGATCCTACGATATACACCCACCACACTGCCCACCACCGATTTACGGCCGAAGAAGGGGATTGGGGCTTTACTCGCTTTGTGGAATTGCGAGAGTTGTTTAGCGCGAACTGGAAAGAAAGCGGCCGGCCGTTGCTAGAAAATGAAGAGGCGAATATGACGGCGTATGTCCGAATAGTAGAAGATGAAACCGGTGTGCTCTGGCATAACTTTACAAATTACGACTCAAAGAAAGAAACTGGCTATGTTGGGCTTAAGAACCAGGGCGCAACTTGCTACTTGAACTCCCTTATTCAATCTTTATACTTCACCAATGCGTTCCGAAAGGTACTTAATACCTTATTAAACTTGGGCAATTGCACTAACCGGTAACTAGGCTGTTTATCAGATTCCAACTTTGGAAGAAATAGGGTTCCAAAATAGCGCTTATACTCTCCAACGCCTGTTCTTCCTCTTGCAGGTCTCCTCTAATGCTGTGAGTACAAATGAGCTCACGAAATCTTTTGGTTGGGAAACGAAACAAATTTTTGAACAACAAGATGTGCAAGAGCTTTCTCGCAAGCTGATGGAGCGGATGGAAGAAAAGATGAAGGGAACCGAGGCTGAGAATGTGCTGCCTCAACTGTTCTGCGGGAAAGTACGGACGTACATATCTTGTATAAACGTCGAATACGTGTCTGCTCGCGTGGAAGACTTCTGGGATATACAATTGAACGTCCAAGGCAACAATACCATGGAAGAGAGCCTGAGGGATTACATCATGGAAGAAACCATGGACGGGGATAACCAGTACTTTGCTGGAGACGAATTCAAGCTACAAGACGCAAAAAAGGGAGTCATCTTTGAGAGTTTCCCAGAGGTCTTGAATCTACAGCTTAAACGCTTCGAGTATAATATCGAGGCCGACGCCATGACCAAGGTCAACACTAGATATGAATTCCCTGAAACCTTCGATGCTTCACCTTACCTGGCTGCGGATGCGGACAAGTCTGAACCATATATCTACAAACTCCATAGTGTACTCGTACATAGCGGAGACTTGAATGCTGGGCATTATTACGCATTCATCCGACCTACTACAGATGGTTGGTTCTACAAATACGATGATGACAAGGTAATGAAAGCTACCATGAGAGAGGTATTGGAGGACAGTTATGGAGGACCATGGCCATCCGTCAACGGAGAGGTCCTTTTGGACAAGTACAAGAATCCTATTCTACGACAGAACAGTGCGTATATGTTGGTATACATTCGCCAAAGTCGAGCTGAGCGAGTACTTCTCCCTTTAACACTAGAAGACACACCACCTCATCTACGTGAGCACTCTGCCCTCCCTCTAATCTCGCACTACTGATACCCTTTTAGAAAAACGCATCGATGAGGAAAATGCCAAACGAGAAGCATTGAAAAAAGAGCGAGAAGAATCGCATTTATACATGGATGTCAAAGTCGTCACCGAAGATACATATCGATCGTATGGTGGAATAGATCTTACCGCTTGGGACCAGGCCTCGTCGAAATATTTCCGTGTTCTTCGAAAGTCTACCTTGCAGCAGCTGGCTGAGAGAGTGGGAGAGGGCATGAACTGTGATCCGAAACGTATAAGATTTTGGAATATGGTTAATCGTCAGAACAAAACAAACCGGCCTGATCTTCCCACAAACGATCTCAGTATGACTGTGGAATCAGTCCAACAAAAGGCCATTGCTAGCAAAAATGCGGAGCTCCGTCTCTGGGCTGAGGTTGCCGAGGAAGTTGACGAAAATGGATCGCCGATATGGCCTGCCCACCAGCCTGGGAAGACACAAGCTGGGATTATTTCTCGATCTGACCTCATCGTTGTATTCTTGAAGCACTTTGATGTCGATCACCAAACTCTGTCTGGTGCTGGGCATTTATATATAAAAAGAGAGAAAAAGGTCGAAGATCTTGGCCATGCTATAATAGAGAAAATGCGGTGGCCGAAAGACACTCAACTCAAGCTTTTTGAGGTAATTACTTAGAGCCAGGCTCCTTTTCCTGTTTCTAACATCATACAGGAAATCAAGCCTCAAATGGTCGAAGCAATGACGCCTAAGCAGTCTCTGAAGGCTGCCGAGCTCCAGGATGGCGATATTGTCGCCTTTCAGAGAGTTCCCAGATCTTCTGATCAGTTATCTCCGGAGCTGAGACAATCCGACTTAACGCAGGACTCTCTATCAAACTCCGCCTCCGAGGACGGCAAAGTTACAGAGTCAGTCACACGCCTCGCTAATGTTTTATTAATAACTGACACTGATGATAGCTCCGGTGTGAAAAGAGTGCCATATTCCGTGCCGATGACAACTGCGAAAGACTATTACGATTTCTTGCTGTTGAAGCGAACCATCACCTTCTACCCACACAACAGACAACCTGCAAATCCAAAGTTTGAATTGGTTCTGAGCTCCAAGAACACATATGAACAGATCGCTGCCAGAGTAGCCGACGAGGTTGGTGCTCCAGCTACGCATTTAAGGTTCTACATCATGAACAATCAAGGAGTAGCAAGAGCCCCCGTCAAGCGTAATAGTAACCAAGCATTGCAAGCCATTCTTAGCCCCCCATATAGCTCATATAGCAGTCCCCAAAAACCTAACTCACTTATGTACGAAGTCTTGGAGATGAGCTTAGCAGAGCTGGAGACTAAGAAGAGTTTCAAAATCAACTGGATAACTGAGGGAATTACGAAAGAGGTACTGTCTATGTCCGGTGTTTTTAGGCTGCAACACTAATATGGTCTAGGAACAATATGACGTTCTAGTTGCCAAAAATGGGACGGTGGCTGATCTTATGGCTGCATTTATCAAGAAAGCAGACTTAGAGGATGAAGCAAAAGCTGGTCCAATTCGATTTTACGAGATCAATCAGAACAAGGTCCACCGGGAGCTTCCTCATGATCATTTTGTAGCGAGCATCACCGACTATGTACATGTGGCTGCTGAGCGGATTCCCAAGGAAGAGCTCGAAGGGGATCGAAGCACCATTCTTGCATTTCATTTTGAGAAGGAACCCAGCAAGTCGCACGGAATTCCGTTTATATTTAAGATCATACCGGTATGTATCTTTGGACGTCTCTCAAGCCTCTGTTAATTTTGTCTAGGATGAGAAATTTTCGGACACCAAGAAAAGACTCGAAAAGCGCACTGGCTTGCAAGGCAAGAACTTTGAAAAGATAAAGTTTGCAGTCGTTAGGAGGAGTGCATACTCGAAGCCAACGTATCTTGCGGACGGTAAGTCCTTGCTTGATGCTTCCTTTAGAATTCAACTAATGAAGACAAAGACGATATACTGTGGCAAGTTGCACAGGATGATGACTCGCTTGGCTTGGACCATGTCGATAGAACGAGGGCCATGCGTAATGGCACTCAGGATTTGTTCTTGAAGTAGATTCTTGGGCATCGCCCATTGTGTATGGTAACTTTGCAAGGCGCTTAGGGGAGGCAAAACTGGCATGGTCTCATGATTCATTGATAGGACGGGGCGTCGTAGACTTATTGCATCAAAGCACATGAAGCGTTGCGTTAACGACAATACCACATTTTTTTGGTCCTTATTTATTATTGTTTACTCTGGATGTCCCTATCCGAATTCGTGTAGCTCTTACTGAGTTGAAAGTGAATCTCGTGGCCAGTTCTAAAGTACTTAAAATAATTCGCTACGTCATACAGTATGAGATACTGGGAAAAGAATTGGCATAAAAATGAAGCTTCACGTATAATTCTTTGGGGCAAGCCTCATTCATCTTAATTCTACAGGTTGCTTTTCACAGAAATGAATATCGCGACGGTACGAACGCCCTGCCAGCCTGCCAAGTAGTTAGATTCGGGCCAGGCGGACCCACATCATAGCGCTAAGCTATTTCAAGCCTTCCCCAGAACTTTACAGATATTCCAGAACTCGTCCATGAAACTGCAAGATCAGTCAACTACCACACATCATGAAATCCTCAATACTGTCTTGTGCCTTATTAGGGCTGTTTGCACCTCTTATATCTGCGACCGCGCTTACATACAAACTCGGGGCCAACGACCAAGTATGCTTCTATTCATGGGTCGAGAATAAGGGTGCGAAGATTGCGTTCTACTTCGCCGTGAGCATTTCCCTGCAGCATCCAAGAGAATGCTCTACTTGATTGGGGAATAGCAATTGACTGTAATATATAGGTTCAAGCAGGAGGTTCATTCGATATCGATTTTGAGGTCGTGGGGCCAAATGATAAGATTATCATGGACGGACAAAAGGAACGACAAGGAGACTTCGTCTTCACAGCGTCAGATACTGGTGAATATAGATTCTGCTTCAACAACCAGATGAGCACATTTGCAGAAAAGTTTATCGATTTTGAAATTGCCGTAGGTGCCTTTCCGCGCACGCGCCCCCTTCCTCCCCTCCCCTCCCTCCTGTGAACTTATACTTACGACGATTGTGGAATAGGTTGAACACGAACAACGAGCCGCAATCCCAGCCAAACAAGGCACATCCCCCGAACAAACCTCCGCCCTCGAAGAATCGATCTTCAAGCTCTCCGGCCAGCTTTCAACCATTACCCGGAACCAGAAGTATTTCCGCACTAGAGAGAATCGAAATTTCAGTACGGTCAGGAGTACGGAGAGGAGGATCTTTAATTTCAGTGTAATTGAAAGCTTGATGATGGTTTGTATGGCAGGACTGCAGGTATTTATTGTGCGGTTCTTCTTCCAAGGCGCGAGAAAGGGATATGTGTGAAGGATATACTGCATCTTTGGGGAGGGCATTGGACTTTGGGAATTGGTGTATGGTATAGGGGAGTCGAAGCCTTGTGTGTACTTTTATTGACGAAGTTAAGGAATGAGACTTGGTTTCCTTCATTGCTTATGAGCCATATTTCAGAAGTCCAGTTGATTTCAAACCATAGAAGATGATGAGCTCCTAAGGCAGGTGTCAAGGAACATTTCGCGGTTAAGCACCCAAAACGATGAGATTATGGAAGAGACTTCCTTGGAATATCACATTGCAACTCTAGCAGTTCACGGCCAAAGATACGCCGCTCCCACCCTTCTCAATAGTAGGCTTGGAGGAGTGTATATAACACTTGCCATTCAGCACTCAAGAATTTATGATTTACTCACATTTGGAAGCATCCATTAGTCAAATTGTAAACATGGTTTCCGAACCACAAAACACCGTTCAAGTGTCTATACTGGCAAACCACTCAACAAAGCACACAGTAGGAATAGACTCTTGGCGACTTGCTCGACTACTATTACCAGTCCACATAAGCACTTAAATCTCATAGGACGAGTGAATATTTTTATAAACTTATAATTGGGAAAGTGCAGCGATAGGTTTATGTTTTGCTCTTCGTAACTTAAGGACCAAGACCGACGTTGATACACAGTCGAATGAGCAGAAGATTTCTAAAATTTAGATAGTAAAATTTAACTGTCATTAGGCAGCGCAAGTCTGCATACTCTAAGGCGGCTCACTAGATGACACCACATAGATCGTGCTTTACCAAACTCCAAAGTATATATTCATCGTACCGGGCAAATATCCCAAGATGTTGAGAACAGACAACAAGAATTGTAAGACGATTTACCAAAAGACCAGAGACCGGAAACAATGTTTGAATAATGAGCCTCCAGAATTTAGTAGAAGATGACCACGCGCGAAGTTTGATCTAAATTTTCTGATCCTAGAAAGGTGTCACCCACCTTAATAGATTCTCATAAGTCAATTGGTGTTAGAGTAAATTTGGAATATATCACAACTTGTAAGTGAGCTTTACTTGGATAGGAAAGCCGCATAGCCAGCTGTTAAATAATACAGTACGCGACTGCTTTCATTAAAATAAAAGTTTGGTGAAGCAAAGTAGTAAAGCATTGTGGCTACTGTGAGGTTTGCATACCGACCAGGCGTAATAACTTTGCCAAGATGAGGGTTGAATATTTCCCCAATCGGCCTAGCGTGTGATAATTGGCCAAGCTATTTTGAACTCGGTTTGAAGATGCTGGCCGTGTATAATAATATTTCAACTACAACCACCTTACGACTCTCTCCCCCACCCATACAACCCATAACCCTAAACGCAACTCATGACCTCTATAAACCTATAACCCTAACTATATCGGCATCTGCAATACCAGCCCGACGCGTTCACAATGTCTCTCGCAGCTTCGCTTGAACGCTCGTTGCCCAAACCGACATACACCGGGGAGGACGAGGAGATATCTCATAAAGCACAGCAACGCGGACCACGGATAGTGAATGGTGCGGTCGCAGAGAGCCAGATCGTTTCCAGAGCAAGTCGATTACTTCCTCAACCTGGTGCTCATTGTTCTAACATGTTATTGCAGAAGTCTGGTATCCCACCATACCCTCGTACAGGTTGGCGGCCACGGCCAAGCGATCTAGATCTCGGTGATGGAGGTGCCTTGCCAGAATGTTTATGGGCTCAGTTTCCGCTAGATATGGGGCGCAAGGGAGGTAGCGGTAGTAGTACTGCGTTGGCTGTCCAAGTAGACGAGACTGGGTCCATCAAATATGATGCTATCGCTAGAAGAGGACACTCTGATAGCAAGATCATTCACAGCAAGTTCAGCGACCTAATTGGATTAAGACAGCGCGCCGAAACAGGGGAGCTCGATTTATCAAGGCCAAGTGAGGAGGAAGTGAAGGAGAGCAAGGCTAAGACTGAGGCTGCGCTTGCCATCCTGATATCAGGGGCTTCTGCAGCCCAGAAACCCAAAAATGTGAATGTTCAGGGTACCAGGGATCCTACATTTATTCGCTATACGCCATCAAATCAAAAAGGAGACAACACAAGGAAGAATGATCGAATTTTCAAAATCATGGACAAATTAGTGGATCCTTTAGCTCCTCCTCTCCACAAGGTCAGTCACATCCCTTTCAAAACTGTTTAGTTTCGAAATGTCTAACTCATTCTTACAGCATAAAAAAATTCCTAGGGGCCCACCATCACCTCCAGCACCAGTCATGCACTCCCCCCCAAGACGCCTTACTGCTGAGGATCAAGCTGCTTGGACAATACCTCCTGCAATTAGCAACTGGAAGAATTCTAAAGGATTCACTGTTCCAGTACGTGTTCCCACCCCTATAACCTCAAACAC
>Ga0247734_1000246_pt1 | contig 48457 bp, 45 predicted proteins | sample UWRJL103311B2_FD_180933 | JGI IMG/M metagenome (GOLD analysis project Ga0247734, IMG submission 180933) | Plant litter microbial communities from Arlington Agricultural Research Station in Wisconsin, United States - UWRJ-L103-311B-2 | ecosystem: Environmental > Terrestrial > Plant litter >...
CGATTACAGAAAATTATTGGGTGTTCAGAAAGATGCCGAATTGAAAGAGCTTAAAACTATTTACAGAAATTTAATGAAGGAATATCATCCGGACAAATTTCAGGAAAGCGATGAAGCTAAATTAGCTGCTGAAGTAAAAAGTAAAGAAATTATAGAGGCTTACCATTTCCTGGTAAGTATTGCTCCTGAAACGCTTGCAGTTTCTATTGAAGAATATACCTCTACAATAACATCTTGTGGTATTGCTGATTATAAATGGGCCGGACTGATGCTTACCGTATATTTCCTTGATGGAAGTGCTTACGAGTATTTTGAAGTACCTAAAGCGATTTATGTGAAATTAGTGAACGCAGATTCACCAGGTAGATTTGCACGCCGCCACATTTTTAGCTCTTTCCCTTACAGGAACATAGCGAAAATGGAAACTGTTCAAGACTAAAAGAATTCTATTCAGGATATCATCCTGATGAATATAAAATAAGGATACCTGCAGACAGCATCTGCAGGTTTTTTGCGTTAAAGATTTTTGTATTTATTTCTCTTTGATTACCGTTGGCTTCTCATCGTTTTTCTGTATTGAATCGTTTCCTGTTTCGATCTCTACCTCGCGGGTAGTTACCGCATAATGGTTAGGTCGTATTTCGGATCCATAATTGATCGCATAGGCCTTTGTAAATTCTGCCCCGAAAAATAAGATGATAGAAGAATAGTATGTCCAAAGCAGGAGTACAACCAGTGAACCCGCAGCACCATAAGTGCTCCCGACATTGCTTTTGTTGATATAAATTGATATGGCAAATTTACCGATCATAAACAATACCGCAGTAACGATGGCCCCTGAAATTACGTCCCTCCATTTAATCTGTGCATCGGGAAGTACTTTAAAAATGACACCAAAAATCAAGGATATAACACTCAGGGTGATGATCTGGTTAATGATGTAAAAAAATACGACCGACACTTCATTGAAATTTTTCTCGAGCTTGGTACTGAAACCATCGATTACTGAAGTTACGCCCAGTGAAACGAGAAGGACAAAAACCAGACTGACAATCACTGAAAAAGACAGAAACCTGTTTTGTAATAATTTTAACCATCCTCTTTTTGGTTTTGGCTTTAGTCCCCATATGCTATTTATAGAATCCTGTATTTCTGCAAATACTGTCGTAGCACCAATCAGCAGGGTTACACCTCCTACAACTACCGAGAAAAAACTCTGGTTGCTCACCGCCGCGTTTTTTATAATTGCCTGTATCTGCATCGCCGGTTCTTTACCAAGAAAGTCAACCAACTGATAGTAAACCTGACCCTCTATGGCCTCCCGTTTCCAAACAATGCTGCAAATGGAAATGATTAATATGACGAGCGGGCCCATTGAAAATACAGTGTAATACGCAAGGGAACCACTCAGTTTGGTCACTTTATGATCGGAAAATCCACTGAAGGAATCTGTCAGAACCTTCCATAGCCCTTTTATACTGATCTTTTTTTTTGGTTCTTTCGCTTGCTTCTCCATAATTGATATTGGTACGTAATTTATAGGTTGTCTCCAGATTAAACTTATCAAAATATAATTTGTTTGAATTATCGTAAAATGAGTATCAAAATTGCAGCTTGCATTTTCTGTAATGCTGAATGATTGCGGCAATGAAATGTTTATGACAGAAATTATTATCTTTATCTCTAAACATATATGTTTGAACTAATGTTATGCTATTATGAACAGACTTTTTAATACCAATTATAACCACCGAAGTTTAGATATTTTCCTTCTGCTCTTACGTATAAGTATTGCTGCTCTAATGCTTACGCACGGCATCCCGAAACTGGATACACTGCTGGAAGGGGGGCTGATTAAGTTTGCCGATCCAATTGGTATTGGTGCCCCTGCATCGCTTGCATTGGCCGTTTTTGCGGAGGTAATTTGTTCAATTTTCCTAATCTTAGGACTTGGTACACGCCTGGCGGTGATACCGATGATTGTGACCATGCTGGTGGCTATTTTTATTGTGCATGGCAATGATCCTCTGGAAGTAAAAGAGATGGCTATTCATTTTTTACTGGTATTCATTTTTATCCTGGTTGCCGGGGCAGGTTCATTGAGTATCGACAAACTCATCAGCCGCAAGTCGATCCGGTCAAGAAGAGGATACTAAGCGCAATAATTCTATATTTGACCGTTATAGTGTAGAATCTTCTATCTTATTCTGAATCAACAAACATGAAAAAAATAATTCTATTGTGTTTCGCTGCGGTAACCATCCTGGGTTGCGGTGTAAATAAACAAGCACAACAAATCAAAGCTTTGGAAAGATGTACTTACAAGGTATTGTCTGCCAGTAACCTCACTGTTGCCGGTACTGATGTGAAGAGGCTTGTAGATAATCAGGATTTTAATATCGGTAGTTTACCTGCCCTGGCATTCGGACTGCTGAGAAAGGATGTACCCATGCGTGCCACGCTAAACCTTGAAATCACCAATCCGACGGGAGACCTCGCAGCAATCAATCAATTTGATTATAAGGTTCTGATTAACAACCAGGAGCTGGTAGATGGTTTTGTGAACCAACAGGTAAGCATTCCTTCGGGCCAGTCTATTGTAGTACCTGTAGCGCTCAACGTAAATGTATACCAGTTTATTTCTAACCAGAAAGTAATGTCTGAGATTTCGGACTTTCTTAAAGGTGGCGACAGAAAAGGTTTGGTGACGTTAAAAATCAAGCCCAGCATTATGATTGGCGGTACTGTGGTGAAATACCCGGGATACATCACTATTGATAAAGAATTCAGCAGCAAAATTCTGCTCTAGACCAACTATTGAATTGTTACCATATTAATTGCCGGGATGTGGGAGTGCGAAGGTATTTTTAATTATTTTCGGCAATTAATAGTGTAACTGTATGAAGTATTGTTTGGTGTTCCTTTGCCTGTTTGGCAGTGTTCCTTTTTTTGCTGAAGCACAGTTTTCTGCACAATTGAATGCAGCAGAAATAAGGCAGGGACTGGCAGGTTTGAATGTTACAGGAAGTGTGTTGTACATTGCTGCACATCCCGATGACGAAAATACGCGCTTACTTACCTATCTGTCCAAAGAAAAGAAAGTGAGAACAGGATACTTGTCGCTCACACGGGGCGATGGAGGGCAAAACCTGATCGGAACGGAACAGGGTGAACTACTTGGCCTGATTCGCACACAGGAATTACTTGCTGCCAGACGTACTGATGGTGCAGAGCAATTTTTTACGCGGGCCAACGACTTCGGTTTTTCTAAAAACCCTGCAGAGAGTTTTAAAATATGGGGTAAGGAACAAATCCTTTCTGACGTGGTATGGGTAATCCGTCATTTCCAGCCTGATGTAATTATTACCCGGTTTCCTGAGGATGCGCGCGCCGGTCATGGTCATCACCAGGCATCGGCCATCCTGGCCAGGGAAGCATTTACTGCCGCGGCAGATCCTAAGCGATTTCCTGAACAGCTTAAATATGTGAAGGTTTGGAAGACCAGAAGGATCTTGTGGAACCAGTTTAATTTTGGAGGTGCAACACCTGATCCGGAGGGCAAGCTATTGCTTGATGTGGGAGTCTTTAATCCACTGTTAGGCAAAAGCTATGGTGAAATCGCAGCGCAAAGCCGCTCTAACCATAAAAGCCAGGGCTTTGGCTCAAGTCTTCAACGTGGATCAGCCATGGAATTCTTCAGCCCTGTTGCTGGAGAAAGTGCTAAAAACGATCTTTTTGAAGGGATTGACCTGAAATTGAGCAGGAATAAAGGTGCGGGAAAAGCACAACAGGAGCTGGACGGAATTATTAATGCATTTGATGCTGCTGCCCCGTCCAAATCTATACCAGCAATGCTGCAACTGAAAGAGACTGTTAAAAATATACCGTTTAAGCATGAGCAACTGGATGAGCTCATCTTGGCCTGTGCAGGCATTTGGCTTGAAACATCGGTTTCACAGCCATTCTATTCCCTCAATGATTCTATTCCCTTGCAGATAAATGCAATTTCACGTGTTGAAAAGGATTTTCCGCTTAAAATTACCCTTCAGGAAAAGAATAGCGGCAAGATTATTTCACTTCTTCCTAATCAGATGAATACGGTAAGAAAGACGATCCCTGCCAGTACTATTGGACTTACGCAACGTTATTGGTTGGAAAAAAGACACCCTATAGGCAGTTATGTAGTAGACTCGCTCTCTTTGCTGGGCCTGCCTGAAGCACCTGCCCCAAGGGGAGGGACATTTCTCATCTCTTTTGGTAAAGAACAGATTGAAGTTTCGCGTCCTGTCTTTTATAAACATACAGACCCAGTGAAGGGTGAGTTGTACCAACCCCTGGTGGTTGCCCCTCCGGTAACAGCAACGATGACTGAAAAGTCTTTTGTATTTACGAATACTAATCCCAAAAAGATAACGGTGCAACTGAAGAGCTTTAGCGACGGGGTATCCGGCACATTGGTGCCAAAGATCCCTGAGGGATGGCAGGTGTCACCTCAAAAGGTCGATTTTACGCTTTTAAATAAAGGAAATGAACAACAGGTAGATTTTACGGTAACGCCTGGAGGTAATGTAGAAGGCGGTTTATTGTCTATGTGGGTGAATACGGGCGGTAAAACGTACAATAAAGGACTGAAGGAAATCAGCTATGAGCATATTCCTGCGCAAACTTTATTCCCTTATGCTGAGGCAAAAGTTGAAAAGGCAGATCTTAAATTTTCTGGCCGGAATATAGGTTATATTGCGGGTGCAGGAGATCTGATCCCGGAATCACTTACACAGATAGGCTATCATGTAACAAAGTTGACTGAACGGCAGGTACTTGATGGGGACTTGTCCGCTTATGATGCGATTGTAACGGGTGTCCGTTTGTATAATATCAATGAGCATGTATCCGCTATGCAGCCCAGGTTGCTGAACTATGTGAAAAACGGTGGTACACTGCTGGTGCAGTATAATGTAAATGGTACGCTTAAATTTAATGACATAGGGCCTTATCCATTTAAGGTAACAGTAGGGAGGGTAACGGAGGAAGATGCAAAGGTGAGTATTCTTGCGCCTGGGCATCCTGCTTTAAATTTCCCTAATAAGATTACCCAAAAGGACTTTGACGGCTGGGTACAGGAACGGGGATTGTATTTTGCAAGCGATTTTGATGCACATTACACGCCAATATTGGGCATGAACGATACGGGTGACGAAATGAAGAACGGATCTTTACTGATCAGCACTTATGGTAAGGGTAAATTTGTCTATACTTCACTGGCATTCTTTAGAGAATTGCCAGCAGGCGTACCAGGAGCTTACCGGTTATTTGTTAACCTGATTTCAAATAATAAAAAGGATGAAACCACAGCCAACTGATCATGACCTACCCCCATTTGTAAAAACCTGGAAGCAATTTTATTTGCTGCTGGCAGCCTGGCTGGTTTTCCTGATTATTATGTTTTATCTTTTTACCTGGTATTTTGAATGAGTAGTATAGACTGGAGTGTTTTAATTTTTACACTGGTAGCTATTGTATCTTACGGGGTATATAAAAGCCGCGGTACGCAGAATATACAGGGTTATTTACTGGCCAACCAGTCGTCCCCCTGGTACAGCGTATGCCTCTCTGTAATGGCTACGCAAGCGAGTGCCATCACTTTTCTTGCTGCACCTGGACTTGCTTATTCATCTGGAATGAGCTTTGTACAATTTTACCTGGGCCTGCCTTTGGCGATGATTGTGCTCTGTATTACTTTTGTGCCAATATTTCATCGTTTAAAAGTATATACTGCTTATGAGTACCTGGAGCAGCGCTTTGACTTGAATACACGTGCGCTTACTGCTTTTCTTTTCCTTATTCAGAGAGGGCTTTCTACGGGAATCACGATTTATGCCCCTTCAATCATCCTATCAACTATCCTGAATATCAATACTACTTATACTACGCTTTGTATTGGGGGTATTGTAATTGCCTATACGGTTTACGGTGGAAGTAAGGCTGTTTCGTATACGCAAATGCTGCAGATGACGATCATCTTCCTTGGCCTGTTTGCGGCAGGGGTTATGGTAGTAAACCTGCTGCCGCCCGATATCGGTTTTGTAAGGGCCATCAGTATAGCAGGTAAAATGGGCCGCACCAATGCGATAGATTTTAAGTTTGACTGGAATAACCCTTATACGGTTTGGAGTGGATTGATCGGAGGATTTTTTCTTCAGTTGTCTTATTTTGGAACGGACCAAAGTCAGGTGGGAAGGTACTTGACGGGGGCTTCTGTAAGTCAGAGCCGTCTTGGCCTGCTGATGAACGGCCTGGTAAAAATACCAATGCAGTTCCTGATCCTGCTGATTGGGGTACTGGTATTTACGTTTTACCAGTACAACCGCCCGCCGGTATTTTTTAATAGTTTTGAACTGAACAGGCTGGAGAAAAGCAGTTACCAACCACAGCTGAATACCTTGAAAAAGGAATATGACCAGATTTTTAAAGCTAAACAGCAAGGGGTGGTCCAAATGAACAAGGCGTTGGATGCTGATGACAAAGCTGCAATTGACAGGCAAAGAATTGTTTTGCAACATGCGGACGAACAGACGAAAGAGGTACGTAAAAAGGTGACGGACCTGATGCTTAAAAATGATAAGGCTGCGGATATTAATGATAACAATTACGTGTTTCTCAGTTTTGTGACACGTTATCTGCCCCAGGGACTAATTGGTTTGCTGATTGCGATCATCTTCCTGGCCTCAATGGGCTCTACGGCAAGTGCGCTCAATTCGCTGGCTTCTACAAGTGTAATTGATATTTATAAGCGCCTGATCAATAAGGATGCGAGTGATGAGAAATACCTGAACGCATCGCGATGGTCGACTGTGATCTGGGGACTCGTTTGTATCGGGATGGCGCTGTATGCAAGTAAAATTGGTAACCTGCTGGAAGCAGTTAATATTCTGGGTTCTTATATTTATGGAACTATCCTGGGGGTATTTTTAGTAGCATTTTACATTAAGCATGTGACTGGAAAGGCGGTGTTTTGCGCGGCAGTTTTAACGGAGGTGATTGTTTGCATTTGCGGTTGGCAGAAAGTTGTGGCGTATTTGTGGCTGAACCTGATTGGATGCGTATTGGTAGTTTTGTTTGCGGTACTCATACAGTTGTTGCTTAAGCGCGAGCGCAGGTAAAGATCTTCTGGCTTGGATTCGACCAAAAATCTTTCATCCTCTACCCGGCATAATTCCAGGAAAACGTTAGACCCGGATATACGCAGTTCCCTTTCTGTTCCATCCGTGTTAGCTTACTATTGCGCGACAGAAAGACTGAGGTTTTGTTTAATCAATCTTAACCGCTCTTCTGCGTTTTGTAGCTGTTGCTGGATATCCTGGGCAGCGGTGTCGGTAGTCATTTTGAGTTCAGGCAGCATATTGCGGTAGTAAGTAATGCCGTTCAATAATTGTTCGGTGAATTTTTCAAAGTATCTGCTCTTTTTTGCGCTTAGTGCTGACAAATGGGTGCTGATGTCTTTTTTAAGGTAATCGACGTAGAGGTTCAGTTCGTTGATAAATAGGTTTGGACGGTTGATTTTGAAGGGGATGACATCTCTTCCATAGATATGGCCGATCATTTCTTTGAGGGAATAGGTTTTGGAGAAGTAGGCGAGATTTGGTCCGGGGCAAATGCTAACGGCCTTGTTTTCCCTGGGTTTGAGCATGTTGTTTTTGATGTAGGTGGAAGAGCAGAGGCCTTCGCAAAGGCATATTTTTTCGGTTATGGCTTCGAACTGCTGACGGAAAACTTCGGGATGAAGCTGCATACTTTCAAGCTCCTGGAGTTTGAGGTTTTGGTATTCACGGGAGGCGGTGCAAATAGGGACGGCGGTGAATTCGGTGTTTGTAGACAGGAGTTTTTTCGTGCAGGGGCTGCCGGGCCTGCCATTTTGAATACGCTGAAGTCGTTGCTCTTCCATTGTACTTTTCCGGAAATTGTTGAAGAGGACGCCTAAAGGGGACGAGTTGCTCAGGTAGTAGTCTTCTGGCGCGGCAGTAGTGAGTGCAGTCAGGGTGTCTGAATCTACATTGGTTGCCTCTGGTACAAGTAAAAAGGGACTACCCCAACCGGTGGCATCGAGCTCGTAATAGTTCATCAGGAAATTGTGTTCTTCTGAGGTACCAATCCCGCCCTGGGCGGTGATAAGCAGGTTAGGCTTAGCTCTGATCAGTATACCTTTGATCTCGAGGGCGGCGTGATAGATGGCATAAAGTTCATTGAACAAATCGTTTCTTTTCTGTTTGAATTCTTCGAGGATTGGGCCAAGGAGCAGGCCCTCGGTGGCAAAGGCATGACCGCCGCAATTTAGTCCGGATTCTACCCGGAATTCACTTACCCAGAGGCCTTTTTTTGCGAGCATCTTTGCTTGTATCAGCGCCGACCTGAAGTCGCTTACTTTGAGGATGATTTTTTTCCGGACTAACCCTGCCACATCGGGGAAAAAATCCCGGCAGGTTTCCATAAAGGTATATAACCTGGGATTCAGTCCGGCTGATATAATTACGGAAGAGCGCAGTGTACTGTTTGCAAAACCCCTCATCGCTGCCAGTGCATCAGTATAGTCGTTCCCAAGGTTTTCTTTTGCCCGGTTGAAGTTTGCTTTGTCTACCTTGGACATGATGTTGACATCAATATTGCCTGCAGCCATTTGCCACTTCAGTTCTTTCTGTAGTATTGTTTTTTCTTCTCCTTCTTCAAGGCACAGCATGTGCCTGTAGATAGCGTTAAGCCTGGATTGTTCGGGCAGCAATTCAAAATAGGTATGTATCTCATTGCCTTCCGTGAATTCCTGCTGGCGCAACTGGTTGAATTGTTTGATCACCAGCAGATGTACCATATCAAGATAGGCAGTAATCCTGCGCGCCCGCCCGTCTTCGCCTTCTTTTTGAATGGCAATGTATCCCAGTTGGTTTTGTTCGGCATGAAACTTCCTCATCCGTTCTGTCAGTTCGTCGTCAACAATCGAGAGGACAGATGAAATGCCATATCTGGCTACTTTTAATGGGGTATCGATGGAGTAACCTAATCCCAGTACGGGAATGTGAAAAGTATGGATCATGCGGTTTAGTTTGACTGTAGGCAAGCAAAATAGGGGAGAAATGTGCATCTAAAATATGATACTGGTCATATTTTGGGATGATTGATGTTAAGGCTAAACATGATTGCAATCATAAATTATGAAAGTTTTGGCCTGCATATTTGTATCAATAAAACATCAATATTATGGCAACTTTAACATTAACAAACCAACAATCTTCCATCTCATTATGGGCAAAATATTTGAGTTTTGCCGATGGACAAAAAGAAAACCGTTTAGGATGGTTTTTAGTCTCTATTATTTTACACGCAACTATCCTGGTACCTCTAACTTTTATCCTGGTTTATTCATTAAACGGATATGTGATCCCTTGTCTGGCAACGAGTATGATTATCTTTTTTGCTAACATTGTGGCTAACATGAGCGGGGCAAATACGAGGTCTACAATTTTTCTTTTTGGTTTAAGTTTATTAGTGCATACCGTTATACTTGTGATTACTGTAGCTGGTATTTAGCTATATTTGTAAAAATCACATATGGAAAATGCAAGGTTATTAAATGCGATTATTGAGACAGCTATAGACGGAATTATTACCATCGACAGCAGAGGATTCATAGAAAGCCTTAACCCTGCAGCATCGAAACTTTTTGGTTATCCGGTGGAAGAAGTACTGGGAAAAAATATCTCGATGCTGATGCCAGAGCCAGATAAGTCTGCTCATGACAGCTATATCGGACATTATCATGATACGGGTGAAAAACATATCATCGGTACCGGACGTGAGGTAAAGGGGTTACGGAAAGATGGTTCCGTTTTCCCTTTCCGTTTGGCGGTGAGCGAAGTACAATACCAGGACCGCAAAATATTTACCGGTTTTATCCACGATCTTTCAAAAGAGAAGGAAGCCGAAGAGCGCCTGCGCGAATATGCTGCAGAACTGGAAAGCCTGGTGGATGAACGTACCAAATCGCTGAAGAAAACGGTGCTCGCATTGAGAGAGGCGAAGGAGGAAGTAAGTTTGTCGCTCGAAAAAGAAAAGGAACTGAACCAGATGAAAAGCAGGTTCGTTTCTATGGCATCGCACGAATTTCGTACACCTTTAAGTTCTGTACAACTTTCGGCTTCGCTGATTGAAAAATATGCACTGCCATATGAAAATGGGCAGATTGCAAAACACGTTCATAAAATTAAGAATGCGGTAGGTAACCTTACCACCATCCTCAATGATTTTCTATCATTGGAAAGGCTGGAGGCGGGTAGGGTAGAGCCGGCATTTCAGGCATTCGACCTGGTAAAACTGGCTGAGGAAATTACTGAAGAAATGCAGATGATTGCCAAGCAGGACCAGAATATAATTTACCAGCACACGGGACTGGAAAGTGTGGTTAAGCTTGACCAGAACCTGCTTAAAAACTGTATGATCAACCTGATCAACAACGCAATAAAATACTCTGGTGAAAATACATTTATTGAGTTTAATACGGAAATCAACGATACGCAGTGTATTGTAACCATAAAAGACAATGGAATTGGTATTCCTGATTCTGATCAGAAACATCTTTTTCAACCATTTTTCAGGGCGCATAATACAGGTAGCATTCCCGGTACGGGTTTAGGACTAAATATCGTTCTGCGTTATGCTGGTCTGATGAACGGAGAGGTACAGTTTGAAAGCGAAATCAATAAGGGGACAACGTTTGTCCTATCTTTTAATAAATAGATACGTTTATGAAGAAACAGAAGATCCTGATCATTGAAGACAATGACGACATCAGGGAAAGCACTGCGGAAATACTTGAATTGGCCGACTTTGAAGTTTTTGAAGCCGCTAATGGTAAAATCGGAGTAGAAATGGCCAATGCTAACCTGCCCGATCTGATCCTCTGTGATATCATGATGCCTGAACTGGATGGTTATGGTGTACTGTATCTTTTGAATAAAAACCCGTTAACTACTGCGATCCCTTTCATCTTTCTTACGGCGAAAGCCGAAAGGATGGACATGCGGAAAGGTATGGAAATGGGTGCTGATGATTACCTGGTGAAACCTTTTGATGATATTGAACTGCTGAATGCAATTGAGAGCCGGCTGAACAAGAAAGCAAAAGTGGAACAGTTTTACAGCAAGTCGATCGACAAATTAACGCACCTTGCTGCCGGAAATTCAGGAATTAAAGAGCTGGATAAGATGATACTGGAACGTAAAGTGCGCAGTATTAAAAAGAAACAGATCATATATTATGAAGGTGACACGGTTTCGGGAATTTACCTGGTACTGAGCGGAAAGGTAAAAACGATAAAACTGAGTGAAGATGGCAGGGAGCTACTGACGGGCATGTATGGGCCTGATGAATATTTCGGTATTCCGGCCTTACTGCTGAACGAACCTTATACGGAAACGGCGGAAGCACTGGAAGATACAACCGTTTGCCAGCTTCCAAAAGAAATGATGGAGGAGCTGCTGCACCGCTATCCTGATGTAGCAAGGCAATTTATCCATATCCTCTCAAATAACCTGCTGGAGAAAGAGGAACAGCTACTACAGCTGGCTTATCATTCTGTACGCAAACGAATGGCAGAAGTGCTGGTACGCCTGTGCAAACAGGAGAAACAGGAAGGACTCATCAGTTTGCGCATTTCGCGCGATAACCTGGCGGCTATGGCGGGTATGGCTACGGAAACGGTAAGCAGGATACTCAGTGATTTTAAAGATGAAGGGATTATTGACAGGAGGGGTAGCCAGATTGGAATCCTGGACCAGCCAAAGCTTCAGCAAATGAAAAACTGATCAGTATCATATTTCTGTCTGACTAAACTCATTCCGCGGCAGGCGCTAAGCACTTAATTTTGATTATTAAAAAATCAATTTCGAATGAGAGTAGTAGCCTACAGTATCAAGTCTTTTGAAAAAGAGCCATTGGCGATAGCCAACCATAAAAAGCATGATATTACATTGATATCTAATTCACTGAGTGCTGAAACTGTAGGTTATGCTGAAGGGAAGGAAGCGGTAATTGTTTATACTGACGATGAAGTTTCTGCCTCGGTAATCTACCGCCTGGCAGATCTCGGTGTAAAATATATTGCCACCCGCTCTACAGTTACCTTACATATTGATCAGGATGCCGCGGCGGAACGTAATATTAAAATTGCAAATGTTCCTGAAAGTACATTGCTGACTGCCTCTGCTGAAGGATTACCTCTAGCCCTGGCCAGGGAGACGATCTTGAACCTGGATAAATGGCAGGAAAACCGCTGTTTGGGCGATGCCTGCACCTGCTCACGATCATGTGATCAGGGCATTGCAAAAAGCAGTTTCAAATTACCTGACCCTAAATTTCCTGGTGATGAACAATAAACATCTGGTTGACAAATACCACGTTGCCGCACCGCGTTATACAAGTTATCCTACGGTCCCTTATTGGGACAGTGATACATTTGCCGAAGCCAAATGGGCGGATGCCGTGAGCAACACATTTAAGATGAGCAATACTGCTGATGGCATAAGTGTTTACATCCATTTGCCCTTTTGTGAAAGTTTATGTACCTATTGCGGCTGCAATACCAGGATTACACGTAACCATGGAGTAGAAGAACCCTATATCCGGGCGGTGCTGAAAGAGTGGCAGTCATACCTGAAGGTATTTGGTGGAAAACCCATAATCAGGGAGTTGCATCTTGGCGGAGGTACACCGACCTTTTTTAGTGCTGAAAACCTTGCCCTGCTGATCAGGGGGATTCTGGACCCTGCAGACATTCATCCGGAAGCTGAATTCAGCTTTGAGGCTCATCCGGGAAATACTACGCCTGAGCATCTGATTACCTTATATGCGCTTGGATTTAGGCGTCTCAGCTTGGGTATCCAGGATTTTGATCCAAAGGTGCAGCTGGTAATTAACAGGATCCAGAGTGTTGAGGAAGTGGCCGTAGTAACGGAAAAGGCCAGAAAGCTGGGGTATCTCTCTGTGAATTACGACCTGATTTATGGCCTGCCTTTGCAGGACGCGGATGGACTGGCCGGTACAATAGAATCTGTGCTGGCCTTATTGCCAGACCGTATTGCTTTTTACAGTTATGCGCATGTACCATGGGTAAAACCAGGGCAGCGCCGGTACACTGAAAAAGATCTCCCTTCTGCGGCGCAGAAACAGGAACTATACGAGCTGGGACGGGAGATGTTAAAGACAGGTGGGTACATTGAGATAGGAATGGATCATTTTACCCTGGCATCTGATAGTTTGTATACCGCAGAAAAGGAAGGCCGGCTGCACCGTAATTTTATGGGTTATACCCATCAGTACAGCAAACTGATGATTGGTTTGGGCGTTTCTTCTATTAGTGACAGCTGGACCGGATTTGCACAGAATGTAAAAAAAGTAGAAGAATATACGGACCTGGTAAATCAAGGTAAAATACCAGTATTCAAGGGCCATCTGCTGAATGAAGAAGACCTGATCATCAGGAGGCATATCCTAAACCTGATGTGTAAAGGTGAGACCTCATGGGAACTGCCAGAGCAAATCAATGAAGCTTTTTTGCAGGGCCTGGAGAGAATGAAATTGATTGCAGACGACGGACTGGTTGTAACGACTGGTACAAAACTCATGGTTACCCCGCTGGGCAAAAGATTTTTAAGAAATATCTGTATGGCGCTGGATTCAAGGCTTTGGGCCAGGCAACCGGAAACACAACTGTTTAGTATGGCCGGATAGTTCACCGGCTTTTTTGTGAGTTGTTTGCTATCTGCAATCAGTAACAGTTTCTGCGGGTGCAGGACTTATGTAGGGAATGTTCAGCTCCAAACCGCGGAGGATAAACCATACACCCAGGCATAACATAAAATAAGGCACAACCTTATTTATCTTCCTCCTGAATAAGGCTGTAGTAAAACCTACACTTATGCCGGCTACAAACATTAACGGCACAGTACCCAGGCCATACCAGAACATATAACTTACGGCGGTAATTACACTGCCGGTGTTTAGTGCGCCGGCAAGGGCAAGGTACACGAGCCCGCATGGGAGAAAGCCATTGATGATGCCGATAATAAGATGGTTGGCCTTATGTTTCAAAGCATAATTGAAAGCCTGGTTGAAAGGTTTTAATAAGAAGGTATTGGAATTGCCAATTGAAAACTTGTTGAATAATCTTGACAGTGCTGCTGCAAGTATGAGCAGCCCGCTTAAAATACTTACGCCCTGTTGAATACCTGCGAGCCAGATTTGTCTTCCGAGCAAACCAACCAGGATACCTAACAGACAATATGAGATAATCCTGCCTGCCTGGTAACTGAGTTTATTGAAAGCCAGGAAAGCCCAGCCAGTTTGAAGGGAGGGGACTGAAAAAGCCAGGGGGCCGCACATCCCCACGCAGTGGATGCTGCCAAGCAGGCCAATCATGAAGGCAAGGTTCTGATAGCTCATTTGAGTGTGATTTCCTGTTCGTATAAATAACTTTTGCCATTGCTCACCCATTCGAGGATCAATCGCCATGATCCGCTCTTCAGCATGCCTGAAGGGATAATAACCTGTTGGTTGAGGTTAGTCTTGAAAGGGATGGTTTTGTCCAGTTCTTTGTCGGATGTTCGCATCAGTTTTGCAATGCCTTCGGCTTTGTCTTTGAACCGCAGAATAATCATGTCTGTTCCTACGGATACTTCTGGCTGGGCGTGGTCCTGGTTCATCTGCTCTTTCCGGTTGTAAACCTTATTGTAGTTGATGCCTTTTTCGTAATAATCGTTGTCAACCAGTGCATCTTTTTTGCTGGTGAACATGATCAATACCAACGCTACTATAAAGATCATGAATGTGGCCATGCCCAATACTAATTTTGTTCCCCAATTCATAATTTATTCGGTTGCAGGTGCAATAAATGTTGTTTTAAAATGATCTACCTGTTTGCCTCCCGACATCAGTTTGAAACCAATATCTGATTTGTAATGATGAACGGAATGCTGTGGCATAATCACAAAAAAGGTAATTTTGATACTTCCGCCAACGGCAAGCCGGTCTTCTTTCTGGATGTACTGTATTTTCGCATCCGGGTTGTCTGGTACGATGTCAAATTGCAGGGGGCGGGTAGTTTTGTTGACTAGTTCTGCATTGTACAGGTTGCTCACAGTTTTGTTTTGATCGCGTAACTGATATAAGGTTCCACCAGCCCTGAGGATAGTGGTTTCTACATCACTTCTGCTGATGAGCAGGTAGGCCAGTGTGCCGGTAAGCATTAACAGGACGGCGGCATAGCCGTAGATGCGTTTGTTTAATTTGAATGGGTGCTGAGAAGTGATCTCATCTTCCGACTTAAGGCCAATAAGCCTTATTGGGCGGTCGATTTTTTCCATCACCATATCGCAGGCATCTATACAGGCCGTACAGTTTACGCATTCCATTTGAGTGCCGTTGCGGATGTCTATTCCCGTAGGGCAAACCTGAACGCAGAGCCCGCAATCAATACAATCGCCTTTTTGCTGTACTTCTTTTTTTACCTTTTTACCCCTTGGTTCGCCGCGCTGGTAATCATAGGCAACAATGATGCTCTGGTTATCTAGTAATACGCCCTGCAACCTTCCATAGGGACAAACCACGGTACACACCAGTTCCCTCATTCTGGAAAATACCAGATAGAATACAAAGGTGAAAACACAGATAGAAATTAGACCGGATACATGTTCGGTTACAGGTTCACGAATAATTTGGAGTAACGTGTGACTGCCGATGAGGTAGGACAGGAAAATATTTGCAATTAGGAAAGAGATAATGAGGTATAAACTGTGCTTTGCAGTTTTTTTTATCAGCTTTTCTGCGTTCAGAGGCCCATCGTCTAGTTTTTTTCGCTGTGCAGGGCTGCCTTCTATCCAGATTTCAATTCGCCGGAATACCATTTCCAGGAATATAGTTTGCGGGCATATCCAACCGCAGAACACCCTTCCGAATACTACTGTGAACAGCACCACAAAAATCATGAATGAGATGAGTGCCAGCACAAAAAGATAAAAATCCTGGGGCCAGAAAATGACGCCGAAGAACACAAACTTCCGCTCCAGGACGTTCAGCAATATCAGTTGCTCGCCATTCAAATGAATGAATGGCGCAGCAAACAATAAGGCGATAAAAAAGTAACTCAGGATGGCACGATAGCGGAAAAGCTTACCCTTGATCACTCTGGGATATAACCATTTCCTTTTCTTTCCGTCGTCAGTAACAGTACCGATCTGGTCTCTGAATTGTGCAGGACTTTGTGACATGTTATTCCTTATCTCCCTGAGGGGCCTTGGCACCTGCGGGTTTGGTTCCTTTTAATGAAAGTACATAGTTGGTGATATCTGAAATCTGCTGGGCACTCAGTGATTTTTCCCAGGCAATCATTCCTTTTTCGGGTACACCATACTTGATGGTTTTGAATACATCTTTAACACCGCCCCCATGTAACCAATATTCGTCAGTCAGGTTGGGCCCAACCAAACCTTCTGCGTTATTACCATGGCAAGGAGGACAACGGGTGGTAAACAACGCCTGCCCGCTTTTGAGCACTGCGGCATCTTTGCTTGCTTCAATATTGTTCTCATTGATGGCACTGGCAGAATTTACCGGATTGGCCAGGAAGGCAATTTTATCATCTGCAGCCTGCTGGATCTCCGCTACATACTCTTCTTCCTGGGATTTACCGTAATTGAATACATGGTAGTTGAGCAGATAACCCACTCCAAACAGGATTGTACCATAGAACAATGCCATAAACCAGGCTGGAGTAGGGTTGTTTAACTCGGCAATCCCGTCAAATTTATGGTCCATTACCAACGCGCCTTCTTCTTCAATTGGCTTCAATTGCATTAATTTAAGCCAGACAGACGGCTTCTTTTTCTCCTGTGCCCTGATGGCTTCGGCTTCCAGCTGTCTTTTTTCCCTTTCCTCTGCTGTGGCGAAAGGTTGAGGGTTAACGGCTTCTTTTACGTAAAACTTAATTACCCGGAGCATAAATATCGCTACGCAAAGTATCATGATTGAAGTGATGACCATGACTCCGATCACGATGTCTACAGATGTATTTCCTGTAGACCAGCTATTGTTAACTACCTCGTTCATCGTTCTCGTCATTTAATGGGAGTTCACTCATATATTTGATTTCTTCTTTTTTCATGGTCAGCACAAATACGCCTACCAGTATAAAAAATACCAGGAAGATGGCTAACGAGCTGAGGAGATACCCCTGGTTTCCCTCAGCATTTTCTAAAAATTGCTTGAACATGTCTTTAATATGTGATGTTACTTTGCTTTAATATCCGTTCCAAGCCGCTGCAGGTAAGCTACAATGGCAATAATTTCTCTGTCGCTTTTTACTCTGATGTTGTTTTGCTTCAGGTCTTCGGCAATATTATTTGCCTGTTTTTCCAGTTCTGCATTCGCAAGCGCTTCATAGCCGGTTTCGTAGGGCACGCCGAGTGAACGCATTGCCGTAATTTTTGACCGGGTAGTGGTAGTATCCAGCTGTTGGTCTATCAGCCATTCATATGGAGGCATGATACTTCCGGGCGACATGGTTTGGGGATCAAAAAGGTGGTTATAATGCCAGGCATTTCCATATTTGCCACCTTCGCGCTGAAGATCAGGTCCGGTACGTTTAGATCCCCATAAGAATGGATGGTCGTACACAAACTCGCCGGCCTTGCTGTACTCTCCATAGCGCTCGGTTTCTGAGCGGAAAGGCCGGATCATCTGAGAGTGACAATTTACGCATCCCTCCCTGATGTATAAGTCGCGTCCCTGCAGTTCAAGCGGGCTGTAAGGCTTTACACTTGTTATGGTTGGTATGTTAGATTTGATGGTAAACGTAGGCATCATCTCTACCATACCGCCAATTAAAATGACCACCAGTGAAAGCGCCAGGAACAGGAGCGGTTTGCGTTCCAAAAAGCGGTGCCATTTTTTATCAGTTCCCTGCGGTACAAATACTGAGGGCAGGGGACTTGCTTCTGCTGCCTCATCGGTTACCAGGCTTCCGGAAGCCATTGTTTTGATCAGGTTGTAACTCATTACAATTACCCCTGATAGATATAGCGTGCCACCTAAAGCGCGCATCATATACATTGGAAGGATCTGTCTCAGTGTTTCGAGGAAATTAGGATATTTCAGCAAACCTTCTGGGCTAAACTCTTTCCACATCAGGCCCTGGGTAAAACCAGCGAAGTAAAGTGGGACTGCATAAAAGATAATTCCCAGTGTGCCTATCCAAAAGTGGAATGAGGCCAGTTTTACTGAATGCAGGCTGGTATTATATATTCTTGGGATGAGCCAGTACAAAATAGCAAAAGTTAAGAATCCATTCCATCCAAGTGCGCCAACGTGTACGTGTGCAACTATCCAGTCGGTATAATGTGCGATAGAGTTGATCTGTTTCAAGGCAAGCATTGGACCTTCAAAGGTGGCCATACCATAACAGGTGATACCTACTACCATGAATTTCAATGTTGGATCTACCCTTACTTTATCCCATGCACCGCGCAGCGTGAGCAATCCGTTGATCATACCGCCCCAGCTTGGTGCGATCAGCATAATAGAAAAGACCGTGCTCAATGATTGTACCCATGAAGGTAGTGACGTGTAGAGTAAGTGATGGGGGCCGGCCCAGATATAGATAAAAATAAGCGACCAGAAGTGGAGTATACTTAGTTTGTATGAATAAACAGGGCGGTTTGCCATTTTTGGCAAGTAGTAATACATCATTCCCAGGTAAGGCGTTGTAAGGAAAAATGCAACTGCATTGTGCCCGTACCACCATTGTACCAATGCATCCTGTACTCCTGCATAAATGTAATAACTTTTAAAAGCGGAAATGGGAAGTTCTACTGAATTTACAATATGCAATACCGCCACTGTGATAAATGTGGCAATGTAAAACCAGATGGCTACATACATGTGTTTTTCGCGCCTTTTAAAAATTGTACCAAACATGTTGATACCAAAGACGACCCAAATGAGTGTGATACCGATATCAATAGGCCATTCCATCTCTGCGTATTCATGGGAGGTAGTTAGACCCAATGGAAGGGTAATCGCTGTTGCGACAATGATCAGCTGCCAACCCCAAAAGTGGATCTTGCTGAGGACATCGCTGAACATCCTGGCCTTTAACAGCCTTTGTAATGAGTAATAAACGCCCATAAAAATTGCGTTGCCCACAAATGCAAAGATGACGGCATTAGTGTGAAGTGGCCTGATACGTCCGAAGGTCGTATACTGGGTACCCATGTTCATTTCGGGCTTAAAGAGCTGCATTGCGGCCAGGAGCCCGACCGTCATTCCTACTATGCCCCAAACGACGGTGGCGATAGCGAAATTCCTGACGGTCTTGTTGTCGTAGTAAAACTTTTCGGTCATGAGAAAAAACGTATAGTGATTGTACGGGTAAAATTATGTCTTGTAGTGAGGCTGGTGAGTGACTTCAATTATGTTTGCTAATGATCCTCATCACTTTTTATTTCTTTCAATTCTTCGGGTTGGTCATCAAAAAGCATTCTCACGCCTGGAGTATACAGGTCGTCGTTTTGTCCGGATTTGCTGGCCCATAAAAATGCGAGCAGAAAAATCAGCGCCAGCAGGATGCTGAAACCAATCAGCATATAGATCATGTTCATAATAATTGGTTTTTGCGTGCGTAAAACCTTGCGGCAAGGCTGGTAAAAAGAATAATGGTAAGGGTACTCAGTGGCATGAGTATGGCCGCCATTAGGGGTGACAAGAGCCCTTGTACCGCAAAGAATAACCCGACAGCGTTATAGGTAAGGGATATGACAAAGCTCATGTGGATGACCCTGACTGCTGATCTGGCCTGTTTGATAAACAGTGGTATTTTGTCAAAAGCTTCGCCGTCAAGTATGGCATCGCATCCGGGAGAGAAGTTATTGATATCGTCTGTGACAGCTATCCCGAGATTGCTTTGTTTGAGTGCACCTGCATCATTTAAGCCATCACCGAACATCATTACTTTACTACCTCCCTGCTGCAGTTTCATGATATAATCCAGTTTGTCCTGGGGACTTTGTTTAAAGTGTAATTGCTGGTTGCGGGGGAAAAATGGTACGAGGAGGTCCCGGTCATGGTCCTGGTCGCCCGATAGCAGGTGCAGGTCTTGGTGCTGCCCTAATTTTAAGGCTACTTGTCTGAAACCGGTCCTCCATCGCTGTTCTGATTTGAAGTGCCCGCAGTAACGGTTGTCAACAAGAATATGTACCACACTTCCTTTGTCCTTTTCTGTCAGGCCCAGAAAAGCGGCACTGCCCATCTTTAACTGATGGCCGTTAACCTCTCCGCTAATTCCGCGGCCCACCATTTCCCGGTATTTGTTTACAGGAAAACATGAAGTGAGATCGAGCCATTTGACAAGTTCCCGGCTGAGAGGGTGGCCCGAATTTCTTGCGAGGTCGCTAATCAGCTGTCTTTCGCTATTGCCAAGTTCTCCCACAAATTGAAAGCCTTTCGACTGCGGGTTGGTGATGGTACCGGTTTTGTCGAACACAATTGTATCCATCCTGGCGAGCTCTTCGATTACCGCAGTGTTTTTCAGGTAGAATTTGTTCTTATCGAATATGCTGAGGACCGCGGTCAGTGTAAAAGGAGAGCTCAATGCAAGGGCGCAGGGACAGGCGATAATGAGTACAGCGGTAAAAGAAGCCACTGCTTTATTGAGATCTGTATTTATCCAGAAAAGTCCGGCTGCCAGTGCTATGGCTAGCAATACCATACTAAAATATTTGCTGGCAGTATCGCTGAATGTTTTGATGGGATCTTTTTGCTGAACAAATGTTTCGTTGTTCCACAGTTTGGTAAGGTAACTTTGTGAAACAGGTTTCACTACTTCAAGTTCAATTGCTCCTCCAAGCTGCCTCCCTCCGGCATAGATGATTTCGCCAAGTATCTTATTGACCGGTAATGCTTCTCCGGTTACAAAGCTAAAATCGACTTTTGCCTCGCCCTTCAGTAAAATAGCGTCTGCAGGGATAATTTCGTTGCTGCGGATCAGGATGCGGTTACCTGTCTTTAGTTCGTTTAATGGGACCGCCTGCTCTTTGTTGTCAACAATACGCGTCACTGCTACAGGAAAGTAAGAGCGGTAATCACGTTCAAAGGATAAATAATGGTAGGTACGTTGCTGCATCCATTTCCCTATGAGGAGAAAGAATACCAGCGAGCAAAGGGTATCGATAAACCCGGCACCGGTATGGGTTACTATTTCTGCAAGCGAGCGGATAAACATTACCGCAATACCCAGGGCAAGGGGGAAATCGAGGTTAAGTACCCCGTTTTTGAGGTTTGTCCAGGCAGATATAAAATAGTCGCGGCCGCTATAGAGCAATACCGGTATGGAAAAGGCAAGGTTTGCCCAGCCAAAGAAATCTTTGAAATTTTGTTCGAAACTGGAAAATCCAAAGTAGTCTGGGAAACTAAGTAACATGACGTTGCCAAAACAAAAACCTGCAACGGCAATTTTGGCGACTAAATTCCTTTCTGAATGGTCTGACTGCTGTTTTTTGACGACATCCTGTAGGCTGATCAATGGTTCATAGCCAACAGCCGCAAGTAATTCCACTACCTTCCGCAGGCTGATCACCTGATTTTTAAAAGTGATGCTAACCTGTTTTTTTAGAAAATCTATCCTGGACTGGCTGATATTGTTGTTAATCTTGTGCAGGTGTTCGAGAAGATAAATACACGAACTGCAGTGAATTGCTGGTATAAAAAGCGTGATGACGGTATTTGTGTCATCTGTATAGTCTACCAGTTTAGCTGCAATATCCTGTTCATCGAGATAATCAAAGTGTTGTGCCGCTTTCTTTTGTGAGGCCCCGGGGACATTGTTAAATGCATAGTAACTGGATAAGTTGTTACTGGAAAGTATTTGATACACGCCCTGGCAGCCTAAACAGCAGAACTGTTTGTCTTCCAGTAGGTAGGGGCTGGCAGGAAGACTGTCGCCACAGTGGTAGCAAAGCGTGTCTACGGATAGGCTTATATTTTGTTTCATCCTGATTTCTTATACCGCAAAATTGCTTGCTAATAGGCCGTTTAAAAATGACATGAATGCGCTTAAAAAGTGATGAGGGTCACATCTTTAGCAGGAAATTTTAGGGAAAATGTATAATTGTATACGGGATGTTAATTTATTCTACATATTTGTGTGATTCCTGATCTCACAGGCCGCCGTTGTAAACGCTCGTATGATAAATAGAAATAGTATCAAATCTAATTGGGATGGTCTTGTCGGTCACGAGGACTCTCATTCGCTTGAGGCCAGAATATTTCACGTTACGTGCATATTTACCATCATTCTTTTTAGCTGCAGCGTTTTTTTTAATTATTTTATTGGTTTATATAACCTCTGTTTGTTACTTATTCCATCGGTATTCATTGCCTGCGGACTTTATTACCTGTCGAAATTCAGGTTTAAGCATAATATGGCCGTACTTATATTCTGCATACTGGGAAACATTATATACGTTATATTTTTTTTGAACAACTCAGGTATAAATGGCCCAAGCCTGGTCATCTATCTGCTGTTCTTTTTCCTGGTAATGAGTATTGTGCCAGTGGAACAGCGAATGGTGTGGGTTTTCATTAATATTATAGTTGCATTCCTGTTGATTGCCTTTCAATATTATTATCCTGAAGCCGTGCCGATGAAACACAGAGATGGTTTTAGCCGGGCGCTTGACTTTGCCTATGTATATTTCTTTACCCTGCTGATTGTCTATTTTATTATCACCAGTATTATTAATAGTTATAACCGTGAACGGACCCTTTCTGAAAACAGGGCTGAACTTCTTGAATTGTCGAACCAGTCGAAGAATAAGTTATTTTCTATTTTGGCACACGATCTAAGGTCGCCCTTAAGTTCAATTCAGAATTTTCTTGAAATATCAATGGAAGTTGATCTGGATGAGGCAGAGCGGAAAATTATTCATTACAGTCTGCTGAAAGAAACAAAGTACACACGCCAGATGCTGATTAACCTCTTATCCTGGAGTAAAACGCAGATGGATGGGGTTACCGTAAACCTGATCAATCTGGACCTTGGTGAAACGTTAGAACATACCTTGCTGATGCAGGCGAGTCTTGCCGAGGAGAAGGAAATCACTATCACCAACCTGATTACAAAAGATATACGGGTAGTTGCCGATCATGATATGCTTGAGCTGGTGATCCGTAACCTGGTGAATAATGCAATTAAATTTACCCCCTGTGGTGGTGACATCAATATCTCATCAGAAAATCATGGCGCGGAGTGTTGGATCAGGGTGAAGGACAATGGGGTTGGGATAACTAAAACGAATAAGCAAAATATATTTTCGTTGCAGGCTGAGAGTACCTATGGTACAAACAATGAAAAGGGAGTTGGCTTAGGCCTGGTATTGTGCAGGGAATTTATACTGCTTCAGCATGGCCGTATATGGGTAGAAAGCATAGAAGATGAAGGAACTTCTTTTTTTATTAGCCTAAATCTTTTTAATTAATCACCTTTGCGCCATCAACAAAACTGGAGATAGGATATGGAAGAGCAAAATGAGCTGTCGCGCTTTGGAAAAGATTTTAAAGAAAGAGTCGAAAATGCATTAGACTGCCTCAAAGGTGGTAAAGGTGTATTGGTAGTAGACGACGAGAGCAGGGAAAATGAAGGAGACCTGATTTTTCCGGCGGCAACCATGACCACAACAGATATGGCACTGATGATCAGGACCTGCAGTGGAATTGTTTGTCTTTGTCTCACTCCTGACAGGGCTGATCTTCTGGATTTGCCACCTATGGTACATGTGAACACAAGTAAATACCATACGCCTTTTACCGTAACCATAGAAGCCAAAGAAGGTGTAACTACAGGTGTTTCTGCGGCGGATAGGGTACATACCATCCGCACTGCCGTTGCCGATAATGCCAGGCCTGAAGACCTATCAAGGCCCGGACATGTTTTCCCCCTCAGGGCGAATGCCGATGGTGTTTTTGGAAGGCGTGGACATACTGAGGGAAGTATTGACCTGATGGTGCTTGCTGGCTTAAAGCCTGTGGCCGTTTTGTGTGAACTGACCAACGAGGATGGAACAATGGCATTGCTGCCTGAAATTTCTGTATTTGCAGAAGAGCAGGGAACGACAGTAGTTTCTATAGAGGATATTTTCCAGTACAGGTTGTCATTAGCGCAATAGCCGGCCAACGGGGCTGCGGTTTACATTACTTTCATAAGTTCTTCAATAAACAGGATAGCTGATTTTTTTCTGTAAGCCCCCTGTTGCCAGAGTATAAATGCCTGTTTAAAGAGTTCTTTGCCAGATATAGGCACGGCAATAAGGCTGTCCCATGTGCTGATGGCCTTTTCATTAATAATGGTGGCCCAACTTCCAGATTCTACCATAGAAAGCAGTGAATGTACGTCGTTCATTTCCACCTTGATCCTGGGCGAGATACGGTTTTTTCTAAAGATTTCATTGAGAAGGTCCCTGGAGCTGAAGCCGTTGCTGGGCAGGATAAGTTCCAGCTTGCCTAATTCTTTGAGTGATATTTTATTCAGTTTGGCCAGAGGGTTCTTCTTTGCAACAACCATCATGATCCTGGAAGAGAAGAGTGGCTGCATCTCGAGCCCATCGCTGTCCGATTGCTCGTGAAATGCAAGGATAAAATCTAGGTCGGCCATTCTCAGTTTATTTTCCAGTTCGCCTGCGGTACCATATTCCACATGGATCATCATTCCTGGATATTTTTCGGAAAAAGGCATTAAGGCTGGTAAGAGTAGGGAACTGAACGCATAGGTAACGCCAATTTTTAATTCACCGGTAACCATATTGGCCAGTTCAAAGATTGCCTGTTTGGATTTTTTGATATCCAGAATGATCTGTCGTGCGTGCAGCAGGAATAAATTACCCGCTTCGGTGAGGTGCACTTGTTTGCCGATCCTGTCAAAAAGTAGCATTCCCAATTCTTCTTCAAGCTGTTTAATTTGCTGGGAAAGGGTAGACTGGGTAACAAATGAAGCCGCTGCAGCATCTGTGAAGTGCAGCAATTCTGCCGCTTTGATAAAATAATTGAGTTGTCTGACTTCCATAACCGATCGTTAAAACTAATCAAAATCATTAAAACTATCAATTTTATAAATAGATTGTTAATGCGGACATTTGCTGGTGTAATACAAACACTATCCAATGATACTATTCAGATCACTCAAATCACGTAATTTTAAACTATTCTTTTATGGCCAATCTATTTCCCTGATCGGGACCTGGATGCAAAAAACTGTTGTAAGCTGGCTGGTTTATCAGCTTACGGGATCGGCCCTCCTTTTGGGAGTGGTTGGTTTTGTCAGCTTAATCCCTTCGCTGGTTTTATCGCCGTATGCGGGTAGTCTGGTAGACAGGCATGACCGTTACAAGATTTTAGTGATTACTCAGGTAGTATCAATGCTACAGGCGGGAGCACTTGCGGGGATGATTTTTTTTGGGTACAATAACATACTGCTGATTATCATTCTGAGCCTGATACAGGGTATCATCAATGCTTTTGATGTAACCTGCAGGCAATCACTGATGGTGGAAATGGTAAACGACAAAGAGGACCTTCCTAACGCCATTGCTTTAAATTCTACCATGACCAATTTTGCGCGTATTGCAGGCCCCGCCGTGGCAGGGATTATACTGAGTACTTTTGGTACTGATGTATGTTTTATTGGTAACTTTTTAAGTTATATCCCTGTGTTGATTTGTCTTTTTATGATGAAACTTCACACTCCAGTTATTAAAAGGCCACTTAAAAGTATCTGGGAAGAGCTTAATGAAGGATTTAAATATGTTTCGGGTGATAAAGAACTGAGCAGTATTATCATTGTGCTTGCTATTACCAGTTTATTTGTAATCCCTTTTAATACGCTGATGCCAATTTTTGCGAAGGATCTGTTTGACGGAGATGCAAAAACTTTTAGCTGGTTTGAAAGCGCGGCGGGGCTTGGTTCTATTATCAGTGCAGTTTATCTTGCATACCTGAAAAATAACAGCACGCTTACCAAACTGATAATTATAGCCGGCGGGATATTTGGGACAAGTCTGTTGTTCCTTGCTTATGCCCCTGCATTACCAATGGCCCTCGTATTTATGACCTTCTCCGGAATAGGGATGATGGGACAGACATCAGCCATTAATACTTATATCCAAACCCATGCCATTCCTGAAATGAGGGGCAGGGCAATCAGTTATTATGTAATGGCTTACCAGGGAATGATTCCTGTAGGAAGTTTACTGATCGGATGGCTGGCACATTTGATTGGTCCGCGACCAGCTGTTCTGGTAGAGGGGCTGATTGGTTTAACTGCCACCGCACTGTTTGTGTATTACAGAAGCAGGCAGGCAGCAGTTAAAACCGCTTAATCAGACTTTTAATCCTGCAAACATGCTGAACAGGATAATGGAAAGTACGATGGCTGTCAATACTACATACAGTTTATCCCTTTCCATTACAAATGAAATCAGCGAGAAGACTATCCGAAGAATAGGCGTTGAGATGAGTACCAGTACACCAAGCTGGATAATCTCTGTTGCGCTGCCCCTGCTTAACCCTTTGATGATACCGGTAAAGGATGTGTACCCAGCGGGCTCTCCGTTAAATTGTGTGTAGTTGGGGATACCGGAGCCTCTTTGAAAAAGGTACCAGATACCTCCTATAATGGCTATCGCCCCTGATATAACAACACCATACCGCAATACCTGTCCGATAAGCTGCTCCATATCGTAGTCGGTAACTCTTTTATTTTCTTTGTTCATGGTCTTAAAATTTGTGGTTGATACCATTGTAAATCATGTTTAACGCAATCAGCGTGATGGCGACGCTGAAGATCAGTTTGAGGGAATTCACATTGATTTTCATCAGTAGTTTTGAGCCTGTAAAAGCACCTGCGAGTACGCCAATGATTACCGGAAATGCAATGCCCGGATCAATATATCCCCTTTGCAAATAAACTACTGCGCTAGCCGCGGCAGTTACCCCAACCATAAAATTACTTGTAGTTGTGCTCACCCTGAAAGGGACTTTCATGGCGGTATCCATAGCCAGCACCTTCAAGGCACCTGATCCTATGCCCAGTAAGCCAGAAAGCATTCCAGCAAGGGTCATAATTGAAAATCCTGCACCAACGTTTTTTAATTTGTAATCTACAGGACCATCTTTTGTAGGATAACTTCCATTCAGTTTAAGCAGATAGGACAAATTACTTCCTTCGGTGATGATACCCTCGTTTTTCTTTCTGAGTGTCATTGCTGCGGAAAAGATAAGCATCACACCAAATAAAATTGCAACCAGGTTTACCGGGGTGTAAACGGCGACAATGGCGCCCAATACGGCTCCGGCTGTAGTGGCAATTTCGAGGAACATCCCCAGGCGTACATTGATAATCCCTTCCTTCACATAGGCACTTGCAGAACCTGAAGAGGTGGCAATAGAGGCAACAAGGGCTGCGCCAATGGCGTACCTGATATCGACATGGAAGAATAGGGTTAGTAATGGAATAATCACTACCCCGCCTCCAAGGCCTGTTAGTGAACCAGCTAATCCTGCAAGGTATGCACCCAGCAAAAGGATAAGGGTAAAAGTTAAAATGGTCATGATATTAGTAATTGTTTTGTAAGATACTTTTTAAAAGTTGTTCTGCCGATTCCTGGTCCTGATTGGCAATTGCCTCTGCCAGTTTCTCGTGCAATTGTTGGCTATTGGCAAAATGGCTGATATCTTCTGCATCCCTTTTGGAGAAGAAATCCTGGATTACCTTACCGAGGTTCTGATAGAGGTCGGACAACACCTGGTTTCCAGATGCGCGGGCGATACTGCTATGAAATGCGATATCTGCATCTGCACTCTTTTTCTGGTTCCGCGCTTCGATAGCTTTCTCCCTTTGTTTCAGGTGCAGGTACATTTGCTGTAAATCGGCCGTTGTCCGGTGTAGACAAGCCAGTTTAACAGTCTCTTTTTCCAGTATGGAACGCACGGTATTGATTTCGTCAAAGTCTGCCCGGCGTAACCGCTGTGTGAGAGATTCATCTTTGATTTTTGAAGCCACAAACGTTCCGGATCCCTGCTGCACTTTTAAGATCCCGGAGATCGAAAGTGTTTTAATGGCCTCCCTGATAGTAGAGCGGCCAACACCATACAGTTCCATTAATTCAGGTTCAGCAGGTATTTTCTCTCCTTTTTTGAGCTTTCCCCGGGCAATGTCTTTTTTGATTTCTGTGATTATTTTGTCGGAGAGTTTCATTCTGAGCTGGCTTTAAACATCTGATGTTTCAAAGGTGTAATTTATATTTAAACATCTGATGTTTCAATGGTTGTTGTGACAAAAATAAGACATAGTTTGGTTGAGTAATAAAAAAATAAATTTCTTTTTCAGGATAAAAGTTTTTAGGTTTACAAAAACTTTAGGGGTGCCTTGTGCTGAGATATACCCTTTGAACCTGATGCAGTTAGTACTGCCGAAGGGAAAAGTAAGAGCAACATTCCCTGTTGTTTTTTCCATTCCTGTTACAGGTCATTCCTATCGTTCAAAAAATGAAAAAGAATGGAAATTACTGTAAACAATCAATCTCTTACGCTTAGCGGTCCCTCATCTTTAGCCCAGCTTTTATCTGCAGTTTTAAAGGTTTCAGGAAGCGGCATTGCTGTTGCCGTAAATCAATCCGTGGTGTCTAAATCTGAATGGCAGGAGTATGTGCTGAGGCCGGGCGACAAGGTTGTATTGATCAAGGCTACGCAAGGAGGCTGATGCGCTGTTTACGACTGAATTTTAACCTCATACCCACAAGCCATGAAAGTAGAAAAAACCCCGGATGATCAGGTCATCAGCAGAACGCCCTTCCCGGCGTCAAGAAAAATCTTTGTAAAAGGCCAGCTTCATGATATCGAAGTGGCAATGCGTGAAATTAGCCTTAGTGAGACAAAAATCCATAATGGGTTTGGACTGACCGAGAAAAACCCGCCGGTAACGATTTATGATACCAGTGGGCCGTATACCGATCCGGCAGCGGTAATTGATGTGAAAGCGGGCCTGCCCAGGATCAGGGAAAAGTGGATTGCCGGCAGGGGCGATGTTGATAAACTGGAACAGATTTCTTCCGACTATGGTGCTGCGCGCTTGCATGATCCATCGCTTGATCACCTGCGTTTTGCATTTCAGCATCAGCCTTATCGGGCCAAACCAGGGGCTAACGTGAGCCAGATGCACTATGCAAAAAAAGGAATTATCACGGCGGAGATGGAATACATTGCCATCAGAGAAAATCAGCGTATTGATTTGGTAAACGAGCAGCTTGCAGGGCAGGCCACAGTGATGAACCATCAGCATAAGGGACATAGTTTTGGTGCCAATACGCCACAAGGATATATCACAGCAGAATTTGTGCGGCAGGAAGTAGCGAGTGGAAGAGCAGTTATTCCCTCGAACATCAACCACCCTGAATCTGAACCTATGATCATCGGCCGGAATTTTCTGGTAAAAATCAATGCTAACATTGGCAACTCTGCAGTTACGTCAAGTATTGAAGAGGAGGTTGAAAAAGCGGTATGGGCATGCAGGTGGGGGGCGGATACAATCATGGACCTCTCTACAGGAAAAAACATACATGAGACCAGGGAATGGATCATCAGGAATTCTCCTGTGCCTATAGGTACAGTGCCAATTTATCAGGCACTGGAAAAAGTAAATGGAAAAGCGGAAGACCTCACCTGGGAACTGTTCCGCGACACCCTGATTGAACAGGCCGAACAAGGGGTAGATTACTTTACCATCCATGCAGGCGTATTGCTCCGTTATATTCCCTTAACTGCTAAACGGGTAACTGGTATTGTTTCCAGGGGTGGGTCGATTATGGCTAAATGGTGCCTTGCGCATCACCAGGAAAGTTTTCTGTACACACACTTTGAAGAAATCTGCGAAATTATGAAGGCGTATGATGTGGCTTTTTCATTGGGAGACGGTTTAAGGCCAGGATGTATTGCCGATGCAAATGATGAAGCACAATTTGCTGAACTGGAAACCTTGGGCGAGCTCACCAAAATTGCATGGAAACATGATGTACAGACGATCATTGAAGGGCCGGGACATGTGCCTATGCACCTGATCAAAGCGAATATGGAAAAACAGCTTGAACATTGTTCGGAAGCGCCTTTTTACACACTTGGGCCACTGACTACAGATATCGCACCCGGATATGACCACATTACTTCGGCTATCGGGGCGGCAATGATTGGCTGGTTTGGAACGGCAATGTTGTGTTATGTAACCCCAAAAGAACACCTGGGACTGCCAAACAAGAAAGATGTAAAAGATGGGGTAATTACCTATAAGATTGCCGCCCATGCGGCAGATCTGGCAAAAGGGCACCCGGGAGCACAGTACCGTGACAATGCCCTGAGCAAGGCCCGCTTCGAGTTCCGCTGGGAAGACCAGTTTAACCTATCGCTCGATCCGGATACGGCTAAAGAATTCCATGATGAGACGCTTCCGGCAGACGGAGCAAAAATTGCACACTTCTGCTCCATGTGCGGGCCTAATTTCTGCTCGATGAAAATTACGCAGGACGTAAGGGAATATGCCGCAAAACAGGGGGTGGACGAAGATGCTGCACTGGCGAAAGGAATGGAAGAGAAGTCGAAGGAGTTCACCGAAAAGGGAAGTGAGATTTATCTATAAAAGAATGATATGGAACTGGCAGTAGTTACTTGCCCCGAATATTTTGAAGCAGAAGGGGAACTCATTAACGATTTTTTTGATGCAGGACTGGAGGTGTTACATATCAGGAAGCCTGATCAGGAGCGTGTGCAGTTCACTACGTTGATGAGTGAGATAAGACCGGAGTTTTATCCCCGCATCGCTATTCATCAGCACCATGACCTTGCCAAAGAATTTGACTTGTGGCACCTTCATTTTACCGAGCAGCAACGGAAGGCACAAAGCCCGGAAAAGTTACATGAACTTGCAGTTGCGGGATACCGGCTCAGCAGTTCGGTGCACCAGGTAAATACGTTTGCCGGACTGGAAGAATTCAGCTATGTTTTTTTCGGGCCTGTGTTTGACAGCATTTCCAAACAGGGGTATAAAAGTAAACTGAAGGAAGGATTTGTTTTGCCTCCGCACAAGCTGAAGGTGTTTGCCATAGGCGGGGCACACGCAGGAAGATTTGGAGAAATCAATAGAATGAATTTTGATGGTGCCGCAGTACTGGGAAGCCTCTGGCACACGGATGTCCCGCCGCTCAGGGCTCTTACAATTATGATGAACGAAATTAAAAGCTTGAACAATGGTGATCGGTAAAATACATTACATCTCGCAGGCACCTGAAAAGGGATCGCACCTTACAGCGATAGAAAAAGTACTGCGCAGTGGGGGGAAATGGATACAGCTGCGGGTTAAGGAGCAGGAAGAAAACATAGTACTCGATCTTGCAATAGCAGCAAAAAAACTATGCACGCAATATGGCGCAAAACTGATTGTGAATGACTATCCCTGGATTGCATTGAAATCCAGTGCTGATGGGGTTCATCTTGGCCTGGATGACATGCCGGTGCCTGAAGCCAGGGCCATCCTGGGTAAATCTAAATGTATTGGAGGAACGGCCAATACATTTGAAGATATCCTGAGAAGAGCAGCGGAAGGAGTAGATTACATTGGACTTGGACCTTATCAGTTTACTACTACGAAAAAGAACCTAAGCCCTATTTTAGGTCTGGAAGGATATGTTTCCATTATAAAAGAGGTGCAGAAAGCCGGAATTCATATACCGGTGATTGCTATTGGAGGAATTGAACTGGAGGACATCCGGCCATTATTGGCATCGGGCCTGCACGGGATTGCAGTATCCGGACTACTAACTAGGAATAACAATTTAAATGAAGAATTTTATGTTAACTATAGCAGGTAAAATATTCGGTTCGCGGTTACTCACCGGAACCGGTAAGTTTAGTTCAGCGGTGCAAATGGAAAAGGCCTTGCTGGCTTCGGGTTCTGAACTGGTCACTGTGGCCTTGAAAAGAGTAGACCTGAAGGATGAAGATGATGATATCCTGAACCATCTGCGCTATCCGCATATCAGTTTACTGCCAAATACCTCGGGTGTAAGAAATGCCAGAGAGGCCGTTTTTGCGGCACAACTTGCAAGGGAGGCGCTGGAAACCAACTGGGTAAAACTGGAAATACATCCGGATCCGAAGTACCTGATGCCGGATCCAATAGAAACCTTAAAGGCTACTGAAGAGCTGGCTAAACTGGGTTTTATCGTGCTACCTTATATCCATGCAGACCCGGTTTTGTGTAAGCGGCTGGAAGATGCGGGAACGTCTGCTGTTATGCCCCTGGGTTCTGCTATTGGCAGTAATAAAGGGTTGAAGACGATAGATTTTCTTGAAATGATTATCAGCCAGAGCAATGTTCCTGTGATTATTGATGCGGGAATAGGGGCGCCTTCAGATGCTGCGAAGGCCATGGAAATTGGTGCTGATGCTGTACTGGTAAATACGGCAATTGCAGTATCGCGTGATCCGGTATTAATGGCCGAAGCTTTCAAAATTGCGGTACATGCAGGAAGGATGGCCTTTGAGGCAAAACTGGGTTCTATCAATTCACTGGCCGCTGCAAGCAGTCCTTTAACTTCTTTTCTTGATGACTGACACTTTTAATATGCTTTTTGACTCCTTCAGCTGGGAGGAGACCAGCAGAAGTATTTACGCCAAGACGGCGAAAGACGTGGAAGCTGCTTTGCAAAAAGAAGCCAGGACACTGGAGGATTTTAAAGCACTAATTTCTCCGGCTGCTGCCCCCTATCTGGAACAAATGGCGCAACTGAGCAGGCAACTAACCCTCAAAAGGTTTGGCAAAGTTATGCAGATGTATGTGCCGCTTTACTTGTCTAACGAATGCAATAACATATGTACTTACTGTGGTTTCAGTTTTGATAATAAGGTAAGGCGTAAGACCTTATCGCCCATGGAGATCATGCAGGAGGTGGCTGTGATTAAACATATGGGCTATGATCACGTGCTACTGGTAACAGGAGAGGCGAATCAGTCGGTGCACACCGATTACTTTAAAAAGGTGCTGGAATTAATCGGTCCCCACTTTTCGCACATCTCAATGGAAGTACAGCCGATGGACCTGGCAGATTATGAGGAGCTGATCCCACTGGGCCTCAACACGGTGTTGGTGTACCAGGAAACCTATCACAGGGAAGACTATAAGAAACACCACCCAAAGGGCAAGAAGTCTAATTTTGAATACCGGTTGGAAACCCCGGACAGATTGGGAAAAGCGGGGATACATAAAATGGGGCTTGGTGTACTGATTGGCCTTGAAGACTGGCGCACGGACTCTTTTTTTACGGCATTACACCTGGGCTACCTGGAGAAGAAATACTGGAAAAGTAAATACAGTTTGTCTTTTCCACGGTTACGCCCTTTTAGCGGTGGTCTTGAGCCTAAAGTGGAAATGACCGACAGGGAACTGGTGCAGTTGATTTGTGCATACCGGCTGCTGAATGAAGAAGTGGAATTGTCTATCTCCACACGCGAGTCTACTGTATTTCGGGATCATATCGTAAACCTGGGTATTACTGCAATCAGCGCAGGTTCTAAAACTAATCCCGGCGGCTATGCGGTAGAGCCGGAATCGTTGGAGCAGTTTGAAATCTCCGATGAGCGCAGCCCGGCGCAGATTGCCGACATGCTTAGAAGACAGGGATATGAGCCGGTTTGGAAGGATTGGGATAACAGCTTGATGGCCCATCATCGTGAATAGAAAGGGAGAACTTGCTCTTCAGCTATGAATTGTCATTTGAAAGATTTTTCTAGGCTTTATAACGAATAAAGTTTGAATGCGTAGTGCTATTCGGATATGTTTGTAGTTGTATTACCTGAATTACGACATGAACACCTCATCTGTTAAAATAATTGCTACCGTCTTTTTATTGTTCTCCCTTCTGGGATGTAAATCACGAAAACCAATGGACAAAATCTATCAGTCTGATTTTTATAGTATATCAAAAAATAAAGTTACACAGGGTAAATTTGAGGCTTTGGCCTTGTCTTCGACCGAACTGACTTCTAATTACGAAAGTCCGGTAAATCTTGAGATCAGGCCTGCGTTGTCTTTTAAATTCAGTCTGAACGGAAAGGACAATGAGATGGTGTCAGGAAAAAATCATCTTGTGAACATCATTTCTGATAATGGCACATATGAAACCCCGGTAATTAGTTTTGGTAAACAGTATATTGATCAGACACCGGTAGGAAAGGCTGTTTTTCTAAAGCCGGATACAAAATTTACCATCCGTCTGGATATGCGTAGTGTGCTGGCCGAATTTAAGGAAACCGGGTACTTCATTACTTATGATGGAACGAAAGTTTATCAGACAGATTTTAAAGGGGTTTTTGTTGCTGGCAGTATTGTACCGCTAATCTGGGATTTTGATAACCTTGGTAATCACAAAGAACTACAACTTCATGATGCGGACGGAGATGGGATTTATACCATTACCCTGGAAATGAACAAGGCCCAGCAAAAGAAAACCACTGCGTCGCAGTGGCGGTTATCTAAAGATATCTCTGCTTTTCCTCAATATCAGTCTGACGTGCCTATGATGGATGCACTGTACAACATGTCTATAGAAGAGATGATGAATGCGGTGGAGCCGGATAGCACCTTTAGAACTGGAAAAGAATGGGCTGGGGTATGGACCAGGGATATCAGTTATAGTATCATTTTATCAATGGCCACACTGCAGCCAAAAGTTGCAGAATATAGTCTGCTGAAAAAGGTCAAAAACGGAAGGGTAACCCAGGATACTGGCACCGGTGGCTCATGGCCGGTCTCTTCAGACAGAATGATATGGGCTGTGGCAGCCTGGGAAGTATATAAAACTACGGGCGATAAAGAATGGCTGGCAAAAGCATACCAAGTGGTAAAAAACTCTGTGGAAGACGACCTGAAAAATGTGTATGATCCTGCAACAGGTCTGGTAAGAGGGGAGTCTTCTTTCCTTGACTGGCGTGAACAGACGTATCCAAAATGGATGGAACCTTCTGATATTTATTCTTCAGAAAACTTAGGGACCAATGCTGTGCACTACCAAACCAACAGGGTATTGTCGCAGATGGCTATCCTGATGAAAGATGAACAGGCCGCAGTAAAATATGCGCAAATAGCGGAGCAAATCAAAGCAGGCATAAATTCACATTTATGGATCGCTGAAAAGGGTTATTATGGTCAGTATTTATATGGAAGGCAGTTTATGCAATTATCGCCACGCGCTGAAGCACTGGGTGAAGCGCTAACTATTTTATTTGACATAGCAGATGAGGAAAGGCAAAAAACTGTCATGGCCAGGACACCAGTAACTAAATATGGTATACCTTGTATCTATCCGCAAATACCAAATATTCCTCCTTACCATAATGATGCGGTGTGGCCTTTTGTCCAATCGTATTGGTCGCTGGCGGCTGCAAAGACTGGCAATGCCCGCGCATTGGTGGAAAGCATAAGCGCTATTTATCGTCCTGCGGCATTATTTCTCACCAATAAGGAAAATTTTGTGTCTTCAACTGGCGATTTTGCCGGTACACAGATTAATTCAAGCAATATGTTATGGAGCCTTTCTGGAAATATCAGTTTGATTTATAAAGTGTTGTTTGGCATTGATATACGTGAGAATTCATTGGTGTTTAAGCCCTTTGTACCCGAAATCTTAAAAGGAACCCGTACGCTGAACAATTTCAAATACCGCGCCGCGCTTTTAAATATAAAAATGAGCGGTTATGGAAACAGCATCAAGTCGATTACCCTTGATGGCAAGCTCCTGCCAGCGGCCACGTTGCCGGCAGACCTATCAGGAATCCACCAGGTGGTTATTGTCTTATCTGACCATCCGGTACCGCAGGGTGAAATAGCGTTGTTGAAAGATGCTTTTTCTCCCGTAGCACCTGTTGTCAAATACAAGGATAATAAGATTAGTTGGGAGAAGGTTGACGCAGCGTTGAGTTACCGCATTTTACGTAATGGAACAGAAATAGCAAAAACCGCTTCGTTGGATTATACCACTACATCAAATGGCGAGTACCAGGTAATTGCAGAGGCTGCTGGGGGACTTGCTTCATTTGCCAGCGAACCCGTTCTGGTTTATCCTGCTGAAAAGATTAATACCATTGATCTTGCTTTGGTTACCACAAAGTCTGCACTTCCTTACCAGGGGTATTCTGGTAAAGGTTTCGTGGAAATCAGCAGGACAAAAAATACAGGTATCAGCATTATGCTGAACGCCCCCGAAACCGGGATTTATGCATTTGATTTCAGGTATGCAAATGGAAATGGTCCGACTAATACGGATAATAAATGTGCCATCAGGACCGTAAGTCTGGATGGCACATTTGTTGGGACTTTTGTATTTCCGCAACGCGGAAAAGATGAGTGGTCTGACTGGGGCTTCAGCAATACAAAACAGTTGGAACTGACAAAAGGAAGTCATGAGTTAACACTGTCATTTGAAAAATGGAATGAGAATATGAATGGCGAAGTAAATCAGGCGATGTTGGATTATCTTAGGGTAATCCGGATCAACTAGATGCCTAAAATTTATAATAATGGCGTTTATTGCCTGAAAGCTGTCAGATTGGCAATGATCTGATGTCACTTATTTTGGTTGATCTATTGGGCGGCGCAAAAAGAAATATTCGTTTTTGTGACAGGCGAAATGTTTAAAGTCCGGATCCGCCGGTATATCGTCAGGAAAGCGCTTAAATTCTTCGGGCGTAATGTATTTCCATGTTACTCCGTTTGATTCCTGAAGGGAAATAACTTCAATTGGGAAATTGAGGATGAATTGGTTCAGGAACTCCTTTTTGGCTGCGGTCCAGTCTGTTGTGCTTCCGAGGTTACGCGGCCAGGTATACAATTTATGTGCTTCGATCATTTTACCGTTTCCGTCTATGTATGTGGACTGCTTCAGGATCAGGTCACCAAGATTAATCTCGTTGGCCTGCCCGTATAACAAACCATTTTTTTCAATGATACAAATCGCTTTTGCACTTAGGGTTGGTACGATTGCGGCTTCAGCTAATTTTTCAGTGAGCTGATCTACAAATACATATCTGCCTTTTTGAAGTAAAAGTGTTTGACTTGAGGGACCTGGCTGGTTTGGCGTGGACATAATTTTTTGTTTTTTCAAATTTACTCAAAATAAATGAAGAGGGTTTATCGCAATTCGCGGTGAAAACTACGGAACCTGAAAGAATAGATACCTGAACAATGTTAACTTATGATGAACATCATTGTTATTGTACATTATTTTAGTCCAACATGACAATATAATGGCCGGTTTGGCAATTCTTAGCACATTTATTGCTGAACGCGTATTATAAAATCACCAACAGTTCTTAAAATGAATCATATTCCAAAAAAGATTGTCATTGTAGGCGGTGGATTTGCGGGTGTAAACCTGGCAAAAAACCTGGCCGATAATGAATCCTTTGATATTGTTTTAGTAGATAAAAACAATTATAACTTTTTTCCTCCCCTGATCTATCAGGTAGCTACCGGTTATCTTGAAACGTCCAACATTTCTTATCCTTTTAGAAAACTCTTTCGCGGCAAAAAGAACTTCACGTTCAGGCTGGGTGAACTGGAAGAGGTGGTTCCGGCGCAAAAGAAACTTGTACTTTCAACAGGAGAAATCAGTTATGATTATCTGGTATTTGCGACAGGTTGTGTGACAAATTATTTTGGAATGGAAAGCGTAGAGAAAAACGCTATTCCAATGAAAACTATTTCCGATGCACTTCAAATGCGGAATACACTGCTGGAAAGACTTGAGCAGGCATCCCGTGAAAAAGACCCGGAAATAAGAAAGAAATTATTAACAGTTGTGGTTGCTGGCGGAGGACCTACCGGGGTTGAAATTTCAGGAATGTTTGCCGAGATGAAACGCACAATTGTTGCTAAAGATTATCCGGAACTGGCAGGTGCCAACGGAGAAATATATCTGGTTGACGGATTAAAGACACTGCTTGCGCCAATGAGCGAGAAATCACAAAAATATGCCTATGATACACTCACAAAAAATGGGGTAAAGGTGCGCCTGAATGCCATGGTAAAAGGTTTCAATAATGATGTGGTAGAGTTTTCAAATGGTGATACCATTGTAACCAAAAACCTGATTTGGGCAGCGGGTGTAACTGCCATTGTTTTCAAAGGCATTCCAGAAGCTGCATATGGCAGGGGAAAACGGATGATCGTAGATGAATTTAACAAGGTACAGGGAATGGATGATGTGTATGCAATCGGCGATACCTGCATTCAGACTACAGATCAGCATTTCCCGCAGGGACATCCTCAGGTGGCTCAAGTGGCAATCCAACAAGGACAGAACCTGGGTAAGAACTTGTTGAAAAGCCTTTCAAATGAAGCGTTAAAACCATTTAAATATAATGATAAAGGGTCAATGGCGATTATTGGCAAAAACAAAGCTGTAGCAGATTTGCCATCACCTAAATTGTTTTTCAGTGGTTTACTTGCGCTACTGATGTGGTTGTTTATCCACCTTTTATCACTGATCAACTACAGGAACCGGATCAGGACCTTGTATAACTGGAGCGTTGCATATTTAACCAATGACCAGTCGTTACGTATGATCGTAAGGCCTGCAAGTAAATTTAAATCGGAAGGTTAAAATATAGTCAAACAGATGCTCCACGAGCATCTGTTTGACTAAAGTAATTATTGCATTAACTGTTAAAAACAAAGTCAGTTTAGGCCTCTCTTTATAGTTTTTCAACTATTTTTACGGAATGGATGATTTCTTTGCAGCCAGGTTCCAGATGGCTTTCTCGCTGGGCTTTCACATTGTATTTTCTTGTATCGGAATGGTGATGCCATTCTTCATGTCTACCGCCCATTACCTTTGGCTGAAGAAGAAAAAAACTGTTTATCTTGATGTTACTAAGGCCTGGAGTAAAGGTGTGGCTATATTTTTTGCCACCGGGGCCGTTTCGGGCACGGTACTCTCATTTGAACTTGGCCTGCTCTGGCCTAAGTTTATGGCGCATGCCGGACCAATATTCGGAATGCCTTTTTCCCTGGAAGGAACGGCATTTTTTATTGAAGCTATTGCATTAGGGTTTTACTTGTACGGATGGAACCGGTTTAACCCCTGGTTTCACTGGTTTACAGGTGTGATGGTTGGGGTAACGGGACTTTTATCGGGCATACTTGTGGTAGCTGCCAATTCCTGGATGAACAGTCCTTCGGGATTTGATTTCGTGAATGGAGAGTACCTGAATATAGATCCCATGAAAGCCATGTTTAATGCAGCCTGGTTTTCGCAGGCACTGCATATGTGTGTTGCGGCATTTGTATCTACCGGATTTGCTGTAGCGGGTGTACATGCATTAATGATTTTGAAAGGCAGGAATGTAAATTTCCATAATAAAGCTTTTCGTATTGCTGCAATATTTGCCACGGTAGCAGCATGTTTGCAACCGCTTAGTGGAGATATTTCTGCCAAGGATGTAGCAAAACGGCAACCGGCCAAACTTGCTGCCATGGAATCTCATTTCCATACGGAAAAGGGCGCTTCACTTATTGTTGGTGGGATCCCGGATACGGCTACCCAGACTGTAAAATACGCATTGAAAATTCCAAAGCTGCTGAGTTTTATGGCTACGAATGATTTCAACGCGGAGGTAAAGGGCCTGGACGAGTTTCCTAAAAAAGACCAGCCGCCGGTGATGGTTACTCATTTTGCTTTTCAGATTATGGTGGGCTTGGGAATGGCCATGCTGGGGCTTGCAGTTATTTATTTCATTGCGTTAATTAAAAAGAAAAGCTGGTCTAATAGTCGCTGGTTGCTTTGGCTTTTTGTAATCGCTACCCCTTTAGGGTACGTGGCGCTGGAAGCAGGATGGACGGTGACGGAAGTTGGAAGGCAACCCTGGATTATCTATAATGTAATGCGTACCTCGGATGCGGTTACCCCAATGCCCGGAATTGCCTATTCTTTTTACCTGTTTACTGCAGTATATATTTCGCTGGCCCTCATCGTGAGCTTTTTGTTGTTCAGGCAGATTAAAATGGTAGACCAATTATATGATTCATCCACTGATAATAAAACAGCATAAGACATGGTATATGTAGTAATCATTTTTCTCTGGACAGCTGTTCTTTTATACGTATTGCTTGGGGGTGCCGACTATGGTGCCGGAATTATTGAATTGTTTACCTCGCGTGCCAACCGTTACCGTACAAGAAAAAATATGTACGAAGCTATTGGACCGGTTTGGGAAGCAAACCACATGTGGCTGATCATTGTGATTGTAATCCTGTTTGTGGGCTTTCCGAAAATTTATACTACGGTATCTATTTATCTGCATATTCCTTTGGTATGCATGCTACTTGGCATTATTGCCAGGGGAACTGCATTTGTATTTAGAAATTATGATGCGGTAAAAGATGATATGCAGAGACTATACACGAGGATATTCATTCTTTCCAGTGTGCTTACCCCATTTTTCCTGGGCATCATTGCTGCAAGCGTGGTATCTTCTAAAATTGATTTGCAAGCCAACGATTTTGTTTCTGCCTACATTTACAGCTGGCTCAACTGGTTTTCTGTTTCTGTAGGGATATTTACGGTGACCATTTGTGCCTACCTGGCTGCGGTATTTATTATTGGTCAGGCCGATGATGAGGAAGACCGCCTTCGTTTTACCAGAAAGGCAACTTACCTGATTTTTGTAGTAATGGGTGCCGGGGCACTGGTATTTATTGCTGCCTGGCTGGAAAATATACCATTGTTGTACTGGATTTTTAGTGATGTGCCCGGCATTATTGCAATTATCCTGGCTACAGTATCACTTGGGATAATGTTTTATCTGCTGAACAAGAATAAACCGGTAATACTTCGAATCCTTGCTGGTTTTCAGGTAGCGATGATCCTTTTCGCTGCTACTTACAGCCACTTTCCGGATATCGTATTACTGAAAGGTGGAGAGAACCTGTCCTTGCTTGACAATCAGGGGGAAGCTAAAACAATGGAAGCACTGGGCTATGCACTCTTGATCGGTAGTATATTTATCCTGCCGGCACTAGTTTACCTGATCTATAGCTTCCAGAAAAAAACAGATACCATTTCTGATCACTAACCCTGTTGCTGGTTTGGAAAATGATCAGCCAGGATGAGCAATTAATAGAATAAGTTTAGGAAATTATAACTAGCGAAATACAATGGAAGAATCGGATTTTTCGAAACTGAGTAAATTATCTGAAGGAGAATACGAAGCCTTTTTATATGATTGTGATGGTACCCTTGCAGATAACATGCCTGCGCATGCCGCAACTTATGTGGCTGTAGCTAGGCAATATAATGTTGAAATGGATCCTGCCATTATTGATGAACTTGCCGGGTGGCCGATTGCGAATGTGGTAGAGGAGCTGAACCTGAGGTACAAGGCTACAATGGATCCGGAAGAATTCAGGTCGCGAAAAGCGCAGTTATTTGCGGATGAATATATCGCGAAAGTATTGCCTATACCTTATGTAGTGGAACACCTGAAGGCCAATGCCGGAAAGGTTCGTATTGGGGTAGTTTCGGGTGGCGACCGCATTGCGGTGCAGCGTACCCTGGAAATAATAGGCGTAAGTGAATATGTTGAAGTATTAGTATGCGCGGGGGAAACGCCCAGGGGTAAACCTTTTGCGGATCCTTTTCTTAAAGCGGCAGAACTGCTTGGCGTTGACCCGAAGAAATGCCTGGTTTTTGAAGACGGTGTTCCAGGTGTGCTTGCTGCAGAGGCTGCCGGAATGCACTGGATAAGAATTGATCAGTTTAAATTTGGCTAAATGATGAAGAGATCGGGGACAGCTGATATGCCGCTGCATTATGGGCATATTCCGAAATGGCTTGCCGAACGTATGTCGCGTTTGGGGCTGGCCATTACTGAAGCGCTAATTGCGGAGTATGGAACTGCAGAAGTGCTGCGCAGGCTCAGTGATCCCTTCTGGTTTCAAAGTCTGGGCGCAGTGATGGGCATGGACTGGCATTCTTCTGGTATTACAACTTCTGTGATGGGCGCGTTGAAAAGTGCAATTAATCCTCTCTCAAAAGAACTTGGAATATATATATGTGGCGGCAAGGGCAAATCATCTAAAAATACCCCTCAGGAACTGCTTTTTTATAGTGACCGGAACGGGTTAAACGGTACGGAGCTGGTGCGCTGCAGTAAATTAAGTGCCAAGGTAGATAATACAGCGGTCCAGGATGGTTTTCAGCTGTATATGCATAGTTTTATCGTAAATTCTGAGGGGTTATGGACAGTAGTGCAGCAGGGTATGCAGGACGGAAGTTCAACCGCGCGGCGTTACCACTGGCATTCTTCTGCAATGCACTCTTTTGTAGAGGATCCACATACTGCAATTTTCGGCCAAAACCAGGGCCCAATACTGAATATGGTGGCCAAAGATGCCCTTCCGTCACGTGAAGCAGTGCTCTCGATGACAACAGAACATCCCTCACGCATGATAGCCGAAGTGCAGCAACTGGTTATGCCGCGGCACCATGACGTAAAGGCAAAAGATATCGACCTGAAACGTCTGGGCGCAATGTTGTGGCTCACGCATGAAAACCAGCCCGCAGATTTTGAAGAATTGCTGTTGCTGCAGGGTATGGGGCCAAGGACTTTACAATCGATGGCACTGGTGAGCGAAATCATTTATGGAACACCTTCGAGGTTTACAGATCCGGCACGTTTCTCCTTTGCCAATGGCGGGAAAGACGGGCATCCTTTCCCCGTGCCGGTCAACGTATATGACGAAACGTTAAAGGTATTGTCGGGCGCTATAGAAAAAGCAAAAATAGGACAGAGCGATAAATTGCAGGCCATTAAAAAACTGGGAGAACTTTCCAGGCAGGCCGAGGAAAATTTTACACCAAATGATAATTTCGAACAACTGCTTGAGCGGGAACGGAATGACTCCTGGAAGTATGGAGGTAAAACGATTTTTGGTGAGGCCAAGCCTCCTAAAGGCGGGCAGCTAGACCTGTTTTAATCATAATTTCTCTATATTTATAATAAACCAACCCGTTTACCGCCAATTTTGGTGTTGAACAGGATATCATATTAAACAGCAAAATGAATAAAATTTATTTAATGGCCTTGCTTTTACCCTTTGGAGCAGGGGTAATGGCACAGCAAAAACAACCGGTCGCTACGGTATATACTACTGCGGAAGGTTCTGACCTTAGAATATCAAAAACGGGCGACCTGACGCTCACTGACATGAAACAACCGCTGGAAACGCAAGTGTGTATTTTTGTAGATCCGCGGAAAACTTTCCAGACACTGGTTGGCATTGGCGGTGCAATTACAGACGCGACAGCCGAAACTTACGCGAAATTACCTAAGGCCGCTCGGCAGGAGTTTTTGAAAGCCTATTATGATAAGGAAAATGGAATTGGCTTTTCACTGGCCAGGACAAGTATACATAGCACTGATTTTTCTAGTGATAGCTATACGTATGTAAAAGATAATGATGCGGAACTAAAGTCCTTCAATGTTAAACATGATGAGAAATACAGGATACCTTTAATCAAACAGGCAATACAGGCCGCTGGAGGTAAATTGACAATGTTTGTAAGTCCATGGAGTCCGCCGGCATGGATGAAAACCAACAACAGCATGTTAAAAGGGGGGAAATTGAAAACTGAATTTAGACAGAACTGGGCAGACTATTACGTGAGGTTTATTAAAACATACGAAGCGAAAGGCATGCCTATATGGGGACTAACAGTTCAGAACGAGCCAATGGCTACTCAAACCTGGGAATCTTGTGTATACACTGCCGAGGAAGAGCGTGATTTTATCAAAGAATATTTAGGCCCGACATTGGAGAAGGAAGCACTTTCAGCTAAAAAGCTAATTGCCTGGGACCACAACCGGGACCAGATGTTTCAGCGTGCCAGCACAATATTAAACGACCCTGAAGCTGCTAAATATGTATGGGGGATAGGTTACCATTGGTATGAGACCTGGACAGGCAGCGGTATGCTTTTTGAAAATGAAAAGCTTGTAAAACAATCTTTTCCAGACAAGGAACTGATTTTTACAGAAGGTTGTGTAGAGAAGTTTAATCTGGATAGTATCGGCAGCTGGGCTTTAGGGGAAAGGTATGGTTATTCGATGATTAACGATTTCAATAGCGGTACATCCGCATGGACGGACTGGAATATGTTACTGGATGAAAAAGGAGGACCTAACCATGTTGGTAACTTCTGTTTTGCACCTGTTCATGCTGACCTCAGAACGGGTAAACTGATCTATACGAACTCTTACTATTATATGGGACAGTTCTCCCGGTTCATCCGTCCGGGGGCAAAAAGAATTGTAAGTTCTTCTAACCGCGACAAGCTGATTACAACGGCATTTGTGAATCCTGATGGTAAACTGGCAGTAGTGGTTATGAACAAATCAGATGATAAGTTACCGTATTACCTGTGGATAGCTGGTAGGGCCGCTGAAACAGTTAGCCTTCCACATTCTATTTCTACTATTGTTCTAGATTAAGACACCATACCGGTCCGGTTATAATATTGGACCGGTATGAATTTTTATATTCTTTCATTCCCCTGGCAGCGTTTTTTGGCATAAATTGTGGATCATTAGTTTTTTATCCATTTTTAGATGAAGTGCCTGCAACTGGGCTTATGCCTTGCTTTTTATTTCTTGCTTTCCGGTTGCGGTATCTTAATGCGTACGAGGCAAACCAATCATCATGGGATAGAAAAAAATGATTATAACCTGCCAGTTATTACCTATTCCAGTGCCGACTCTACTACAAAAAAATTACTGATTGTATTTTCCGGTGATGGCGGCTGGCTGGACTTTGAGGATCAGCTGTGTACTGGTTTTGCTGCGGAAGGTTTTGAAACTATTGGGTTTAATTCCAGAAGTTACTTCTGGACGGCAAGGACACCAAAGGAAACTGCAGATGACGTCATGCTGCTAATCGGCAAATATTCCGCTCTTTACAAAACAAACAGGATCTATCTTTGCGGTTACTCTTTTGGCGCGGACATTGTTCCTTTTATCTATAACCGGCTGGTGCCTTCCATGAAAAACAAGGTGGTAGCGCTTGAGCTTCTTTCCCCATTTGCATCTTCCGATTTCATGGTGCATACATCTGATCTGCTGAACATTGCAGGGGATGATAAGCTTTATAAGGTGCAACCAGAAGTTGAAGCCATTAAAATTCCCGTTTTCTGTTTTTATGGGGATAGGGAAGACCCCAAGCCGCTCAAGGATTTATCAAGGAAAACCTTTTCGCTGCGTACGCTGCCCGGAGATCACCATTATGAAACGTCTGGATATGCAGATATTTTTTCTGCGATGCAGGGGCTGCGAAGAAATCAACTATTTAGACAATATCGATTATGGAAGCTATAGTAATTACAGAAAAAGGTGGTCCTGAAGTCCTGAAAATTCAGGAAATGGATACGCCGGTTCCACAGGGGAAAGAAGTGTTGATCAGGATTAAAGCTGCCGGTGTGAACCGAAGTGATATTTATTCACGCAGCAGCAATACCTACGGTAAGGCAGACAGCCGCATTCCGGGGCTGGAGATCTCTGGTATAGTAGAAGCTGTTGGGCCAGAAGTAAGACGCTGGAACAAGGGTGACGAAGTTTGTGCGCTTGTTGCCGGTGGCGGTTATGCAACGTTTAGAGCAGTTGATGAACGTTTGTGTTTGCCAATTCCTGATGGGCTGTCTTTTGAGGAGGCCGCTGCATTACCGGAAACTGTATTTACAGTTTGGTATAATGTTTTTAAAGCCGCGGGCTTTAAAGCGGGGGAAAATTTTCTGATACACGGTGGCAGCAGTGGAATTGGGGTTACCGCAATTCAAATGGTTGCGGCTATGGGCGGAAACGCTTATGCTACCGCAGGTACGGAAGAAAAATGCAGGTTTTGTGAGCAATTGGGTGCAGTAAAAGCCGTGAATTATAAAACTGAAGATTTTGTGGAAGTACTGAAGCCCGTCGGCATAGATATAATACTGGATATGACGGGAGGCGACAACACCATCAGAAATCTGCAGATTTTGAATGCGGATGGCAGGCTTGCGTTTATCAATGCCATGAACGGTTCCAAATCTGAAATCGATATTACAGAGATCATGAGCCGCAGGTTACAGATTACCGGAAGTATGCTTAAACCAAGGTCTGACGATTTCAAAGCCCTGCTTGCCGCCGAAATTGAACGAACAATATGGCCATTGATCAGCGCAGGCAGCATTGTCCCAGTTATCCATGCCGTATTTCCGCTTGAAGAGGCCGCGGATGCGCAGCTATTAATGGAGAGCAGTTCACACATTGGGAAAATCATCCTTAAAGTAGGATAGGAGCTATAAATCCAATACCTTTGCGGCGACATTATAAAGAAAATGATAAATAGCAAGATTGCCCGGATACAAGCAGTAATAGAGCCTTTAAGACAGGAAATTATCAACCACAAAGTATATTCAGTAATCAATGATATTGAAGACCTGAAGATATTCATGCAATACCATGTATATGCAGTTTGGGATTTTATGTCATTGTTAAAATCGCTTCAGATTGGGCTTACCAGTACAACTACTCCCTGGTTTCCGGTGGGTAATGCAAATACGAGGTACCTGATTAATGAGATTGTGACAGGTGAAGAATCTGATGTGGACAGTAATGGCATACGTAAAAGCCATTACGAAATGTATCTTGAAGCGATGGAACAATGTGGTGCGGACACCACTGCTGTCAATAAGTTTACGGATGCGCTGAAAGCAACAGGTTCATTTGAAGCTGCATATAAAACTGCGGATGTGCCTAAAGAAGCCAGGGAGTTTATGGATTTTAGCTTCGAAGTAATTGATGGTAAACTTTCCCACCTGCAGTCGGCCGCGTTTACTTTTGGAAGGGAAGACCTGATTCCAAATATGTTCATCTCCATCGTCAGGGACCTGAACCAGAAATTCCCCGGTGAACTTTCACTGATTAAATATTATCTGGAACGCCATATTGAAGTTGATGGGGATCATCACAGTCACCTGGCGCTTGAAATGACAGCAGAACTGTGCGGGGAGAACGAAGCATACTGGAAAGCCGCAGAAGATATCAGCGTAGCTGCCTTAAAACAAAGAATTAACCTCTGGAATGGGGTATATGATGCGATTGTTGGCGTAAAAGCATAAGCAAATGAGCATAACAATAAGAGCAATCGAACCTGGTGATAATGTTGCTATGGCATCTATCATCAGGGAAACTTTAACCGAATTTGGGTTGAATATTCCTGGAACTGCTTATTTTGACGAAAGCACGGATCATCTTTACGAATCCTTTCAAATTGACAAAAGCGTATACTTTGTAGCACTGGAAGAAGGTGAAATTGTTGGTGGAGTGGGGTTGTTTCCTACTAATGGTTTACCGGAAGGTACAGTAGAGTTGGTCAAAATGTACCTTAAGTCCAAAAGCAGGGGCAAAGGCCTTGGCAAAGAACTAATGCTGAAATGCATCGCGCTGGCAAAAACATTGGGTTACAAGAAAATTTACCTGGAGAGCATGCCGGAGCTTTCTACCGCCGTTTCTGCCTACGAGAAACTTGGGTTTAAATTGTTGCAAAAGCCATTGGGCGATACAGGACATTATTCTTGCGAAATCTGGATGTTGTATCAGATTGTGTAATATCTGGTTCTTTCTATTAAGAAAGAACCAGATGATAATTATTCAGAAAGCAATCTTATCTCATGATCACCAATGGTGATCAGTCTTTCTTTATATAGAGCCCCTGTAGTTTTTTTAAATGCTTTTTTGCTGACTTTCAATAGTTCGTAGATATCATCTGGCGTGCTTTTATCGCCGATTGGCAGTACACCTTTGTTATCTTCGAGCATTTGGATTAAAACTTCTTTCATATCCAGAATATGGCCATAACCCATTGGTTGCAGGCTAAGGTCAATTTTACCTCCAACACGCACTTTCTTAATCCAGCCTTTCCTTACTTCACCAGGGTTGAGCTGATCAAATAATTCGTTGGTATACAACAGTCCGATATATTTGTTGTCAATGATTGCATTGTAACCCAGGTCGCTGCGGTCAGCAATCAGCAAACTTACCTCATCACCCTCTTCGAAATTGATATCTTCTTCTTCTACATAATTTGTCAATCTGGAAGAAGCTACCATACGGTCGTTGCTGTCATCAAGAAAGACGTAAACTACATGTTTGTCGCCTTTAAACATCGGGCGTTTCTGCTCTTTTTCGGGAACATATACATCCTTATCAAGGCCTATATCCATGAAGACACCATTTTCCCCGTCTTCTA
>Ga0247734_1000248_pt1 | contig 48415 bp, 28 predicted proteins | sample UWRJL103311B2_FD_180933 | JGI IMG/M metagenome (GOLD analysis project Ga0247734, IMG submission 180933) | Plant litter microbial communities from Arlington Agricultural Research Station in Wisconsin, United States - UWRJ-L103-311B-2 | ecosystem: Environmental > Terrestrial > Plant litter >...
AGCAATACAAATACAGTGTTAGTGTTTGCTTTGAGGTAAGCGATACCGGCATAGGTATCCCCAAAAGTAAGCAGCAGCTTATTTTTGAAACATTTTCGCAGGCAAGTAGCGACAGTACACGTAAGTGTACGGTGGCACGGGTCTTGGCCTTGCTATTACAAACAGGCTGCTGGAACTTATGGGGAGCCGCATTAAAGTAAAGAGCAGATTGGGCCGGGGCTCTTGTTTTTACTTTACGGTAAAATTTACCAAAAGTGAATTGCCGGGCGAACATGTGCCTGTATTCACAAAAGCACAGGGGTGGTCTCTGAAAGGAATGAAGATTTTATTGGTGGAAGATAACCCCATTAATATATTTCTTGCCAAAAAGTTTTTTATGAAATGGCATATTGATTTTACTGTGGTAGAAAACGGCCGGGATGCACTAGATATGGTTCAGCAAAATGATTATCACCTGGTACTGATGGATCTGCAGATGCCTGTAATGGATGGTTACGAAGCAACTAAGGCGATTAGGAATTTGCCCTATAATAAGTATGATCGACTACCAATTGTTGCGCTGACAGCTTCTGCTGAGTTAAATATGGAAGAAAAGATCCGTAATGTGGGTATGAATGATTGCATCCGCAAGCCTTTTAAACCCGAAGAATTATACATTAAAATTTCCGCCTATTTTCCGGGCAACGGCTAATATTTATTCCCGGATGCTATTTATATAATAGCATCCGGGGAATTTAAATATCAGATCTGGAATCTGTCTCTGTCTATACCGCTCTTGGTAAGTATCATGTTATAATCATGCCCGGCTTGCTTTTTAAACGATGGGTTTTCTAATAGGAAAGCAGCATCTTTAAGTAGCAGCATTAAAATATATACCCGGCTAAATTTGTTACCGGAGTCTTCTGCAACTGTGTTTACGCACTTAAGCTCATGCAAGATAGAATTGTCTTTATGCTTGTTGATGAAGAGCTTTATCTTGAGGCTGAAGAACAAAGCCTTCATAAAAGGAGTTAATATCCCTTCTGTTTTATCATAAGCTTGGCTTACCGAATCATAAAAATACTTAACCTTACTTTTGTCGCCAGCCTTAAAGTGGGCATCTGCTTTTAATAACGATGTGAAAAAATTATATGGTGATTGTGTGTTTTCAATGCCATCCGTATCGTAAGCTTTTTTTACAATGTTGGTAAAGCGCAGCACCTTTTTAGGGTTATCACATAACCATAACGTGTAAGTAGCCAATAAAAATAAGGTATCGTTTACCGCGCATTTTTGTATCTGTGTATCTCTTTGCTCGCTTAATGCAAATGAAGCTTTTGTAAGGTCTGCCAGGGCATCTTTCTTAATAAAACCAAATTTAAAGAAATGAAAAATAGCATCGAGGCAACTCAGCGGATCTATTGGAAAAGCATAATATTCATCAGCCGGCAGCTTGTTCATTTGGTTAATAGCATGTTCCAACTCGTTCATATCAAGCTGAATAACTGCTATAATAGCCAGTGATGTATTCACGGTTATCTTTTGCTTAATTGTAAGATCGAATTTAAGCAAGGTTAACAACGCGGTTTTATAATCATTGTTGATAAGCTCCAGGCCAAAAAAGTAATCAAACAGTTTTTCGCTCTTATCTTCTTTAAAGTATTTCAGCAGCGCCTTATTGTTTTCGGTATTAACAACTTCTCTTTTCAGCAAATCGCCCATAAAGGTTATCAGTTCTGCCTTTTCTGTCGTGGTAACATCAACCTGGGTTAAATATTCCAGGTTATGCATGTCACCGCTTTTTACAACGCCTATAATGCACCATTTTAATACAGATAGTTTATGGCTGCTTGTTGTTAGTAAGGTATTTACCTTATGTACAAGCGCGTAATCAAACTGGTTATTGCTTTCATATAGCAGTGTTTTTGCTATAAAATGATCTAAGATGTTAGGATCGCTAAACCGGATGTAGTTTTCGTAACGATAGTTGTCGCTGCTGTTTATCTCTTTTAAAACACCCATGCTTAAAAAGTCCTGGTAAATACAGGCGTTCTGTTTTAACAGGGTGGTTAATTTCAGCTTATCAACGTTATAATTATCATTGGCAAAGTCCATTTCCTCTATAATGCGCATAATAAATGCCATTTTATCGGCCGAGTTGAGGCTGGTATAAATCTTATTGGTTACAAAAACCGATAAGATATCATACACGCTCATATTATCAATATGCTTTAAAGAAAAATTGGCTTTATGCTGTTTATAATAGTATTGAAAGTATAAAGGGTTGCTAACAGTTTGCGCAGTTTTAAGTGTAATGGCGCTATTGTCTACAGGGTTTATTTTATAGCGCAGTTCACCAATCTCCTTCATAGCAAACATTGGCATATTAATGAATTGATTATCGGCATTTAAGCTGTTAAACCAGGAGTATTTCTCATCTTCCCATTCATGTTTGTGGTTAACCCATGTAGATGTGCGCATGGTTAGCACTACTTTAAAAAAATCGCATGATTTGCGGAGCGAAAAAATGTCGCCCAATTGGCTTATCAGGATATTAAACTGATCGTTCTTTAGTAGGTGTGGGTCAAATCCGTCAATTATAAGGTAAAATTTATAGTCTTTTTTTTGTGTTAGGCTTGCAAGAGCTTTTATGCCCGTTTCGGTGCTGTAGCCCAGCAAAGCCAGCAACCAGTTGGCAAGATCTTTACCGCTATGCAGGGCACTCATTAATGCATGGCTACTGAAGAACAAAATAATATCATCGCTGTATTTAGCGTAATTTAATTGCAGCTGCTGTTCTACCCAATGGCACAGTGCAATAGATTTACCATAGCCGGTGGGGGCGGCAAAAACAGTCCCCATACTGTCTGATGCAATAAAATCATGCATGTGATTTTCGAAGAACTTACGCTCGACAGTTTGATTGAAAGGAATGCCGGAGCGGTTTTTAAGCGCATGGAGGGTAAATTCAGTGATCTTCATTGCCTCATTTCTGAGGTTATTCCAATCCATGTTTTCGTTAGGGAGTTCGATCTTGCCGATATCCTGCTTTTCACAAAAATCCTTCCAACCACTATAGCCGCAGTATTTGGCCATGAGATCTATGGTGTACTGAGAGGGGTTAAATTTACTCAGCGCGAACCCGAAGATTCGTTTCAAAGTAGTTTCACTAATCACCTGCTTGGTGAAGTTGCTTATCTGCAAAGAAATAGCTTTGCAATCGGCAGGGGTGATGGTTTTAATACCTGCATTTTGAAGGACTTCAATTTTTAATAACTGAAAATGAGCTGACGATAACGAATTCATAGCGACGGAATTTAGGTTTATCAGTAATAAAATTTAAGGTAATTTAGTCAATTGGGCTATTGGCAAAACCCAGTGCTGTATTACTAAATCATATTACGAATACTTGTGTCGCTTGGTTTTTCAACAATGGTTAATTTATTCCTGTATGTTGTGTATTGGCTTCAATGAATAAAATGAACAGCTTTTTGTTAAAAAAACATCAATCTGTGGTAGATTTCGCCTGAATAAAATGGTTTTAATGAAACTAGGAAGTTGGGCTATTGTTTGACTATATAGAGTGTGGTTATTTCGTTATACAAGGTGCGGTCAGTATCATCGCACATTTTAGCAAGTGAATTTTCAATTTCGGGATTCTCCATTTTAAGAGATAGTAATTGCAATAACTGACATGATGAACTTACTACACTTTCTATATGCTGAAGGTAAGATAATATCAGGATATAAGACAGATATGGATCGTTAACATACAACTGAAAGGAAGAAAAAGAATCCTCAAGAAAAGCAATTAAGCCGCCACATTTTTCAAAAGAATAACGGATGTGTAATGAGTTGTAAATTTTGTCGAGTCTGTGGATTTGGTTTTCAGATTTCTGTATAGTGTCGGTAATAATGTGTTTAACTTTTATAAATTTTGCTTCGTCGCCAATTTCTTCCAATCGCTCAACTAAGTGTGCTTTTGCGCAGTACAACCGGTTTAAATGCTCAATAAAAAACTGCTGTACTTTTTCAGGTTCTGATATCATAGCCTTTTCAATAATTGTAATATTAGGGGAATCAATAATTAAAAGAATGTATTATTATTTCGATAGCCACGGGGGTAACTATTAATGTTTTAACACTCAGTTTTATAAACTACGAAATTTGTAGTTTGTTGGTTTATGGTTTGCTTTTCAAAGACATTAACTTTTATTGCTTTTAACACAACTGTTTCGTTTACAGTTTTAAAAACAAGTTATTATTTATTAATATCTTAACTTTTTTACATTTAAATGTTGCAATAAGGCGTATTACTGTGCAATTGAGGGGCAATTTTATAGCGTTAAACTTGCAAAATTTTAATTGGTATTTATAAGAACTAAAATATTTTTAAATATAATAATAATTGCAATTATTGACCTATAAAAGAAGAAACATTTTAATTATTACAACAAAATGACGATATGTATTCAGTTATTTTATTTTTGATTAATTATATATGTGTTTAATAATTCTAAATATATCAAAATCTAGGGTTTTCATAGCTGAAAAGGTTTTCCAATTTATGTTCGTTATAGAAACTAATCATTAATTAGGTTGGTTTTTTCATTAATATTATGTTAACACTAAATGGGTTGATTTGCAATTGCTGATAATTGTAAGCATGTAATCCCGTTAAACTTTTTACTAATCAATGCTCAAAACGTACAGACTTTTACTGATTATTTTATTTATTAGTTTATTTAATTGCGTTTCATACGCACAGTATAAGCAACAATTTCAACCCATTCATTTACTAAGCCAAAAACAGCCGGATTCAGCCCTGATTGTTTTAAAGCGCCTGCAAGCTCAGGCTTTGGAAAATAAGGATGTTATAATGCAAGGTATGTGTTTGCAGCAAATGGGCAAGATTTGTTATAATCAGGGCCACTATGCACAGGCATTGGATTTTTATTTGCACGCCGATAAGGTATACAGCGATGGTAAGAATAAAGATCTTCTAGCGGCCAATATGGGTGAAATAGGGGTATTGTATTATTATAACAAACAACTTAACCGCTCCCGTACTATGTATAACAGGGCGCTCGATATTTACAAGAAAACCGGTAATTTTAAAGGGCAGGCCGAGATCTTAGGAAATATTGGGCACTTGTATGAAAAACACCATCAGTATGACAGTGCTTTTTATTACCAGCAACTTGCTCTGGATAATTACACTAAAGCAAACTACAAGCAGGGGGCAGCAAAGATATACGAGAATCTGGGTAGCATTTATGAAGACCTGGCCAAATACGATTCGGCATATATCAGCTTCAATCATTCGCTACAACTTTATAAGGAAGATAATAACGAAACAGGCAGCATAGAAGTGATCAATAACCTTGGTGATATTTTACGCAAAACAGGTAAATATGAAGCAAGCCTTATTCAATCCCGAAAGGCTTTGGCAATTGCTGCCCAAACGGGTAATATTTATCAGATGGCATCAAGCAGTAAAGATATTGGCCAAGCGTATGAGCTAATGCACCAATCAGATAGTGCTTACCGTTACGCCGAACTTAGCCGTAAATATTCACTGGAGGTATATTCTAAAGAAGGGGTAAACCAAACTGCATTTTTACAGGTGCTGTACGATATTAATAAACAAAATGACGAGATCAGTCGGCTTAACAATATCCGTAAGGTAAACCGTATTATAACCGCTGCAGTGGTAGTGGTAGTGCTGCTGCTTATTGTACTGGCTTTAGTAATATTTAGCAGACAGCGATTTAAGATAAAGGACCAAATTGCTTTAGCCAAGCAAAAGGAAGTGCAGCATGAACTAATGCAGCTGGAACTTAGGAATCAGCATCTGCAGGAAGAAAATTTAAAACAGCAGCTTGAGGTAAAAAGTAGGGAACTCTCGGTGCATACACTTAACTTAATCAAGAATAATCAACTGTTGGAGAATATGCGTGGTACCCTGCAGGCCATGGTTAAAGAAGATAAACGCGACCAAAAGAAACAGATGCAGCAGATAATACTGCAGATAAACGAAAGCTTTAACCATGAACAACACTGGAAAGAATTTACTACCGCATTTGAACAGGTACACCAACGTTTTTTTGATAATATAAAAACATACAGCAGCGAGCTTACCGCGGCAGATATGCGCCTTATAGCCTTATTGAAAATTAATCTTGATTCGACAGATATAGCTGCGTTGCTTGGTATTTCTACCGATAGCCTTCGCGTTTCGCGCTACAGATTGCGTAAAAAACTCAATATAGAACAGGGAGATAACCTTACAGCCTTCATACAATCGCTTTAATTGCCGTTACATAATACTTACATAAAGAGTGTTTTTGTATGTAATTCGATGTGTTAACATTAACTTAATGTAACGGTAATGAAATGGTAACGGAGGTTTTTAATTTGTTTAAACTACTGTAAATCAATTATTTGATTTTGTGTGTTGCTTTTGTATATACGCCACTTGTAACGCTGTTGCCTTCCTGTAACACCCAAAGTTTCATTTGTAATTTGCGGATACTCACCTTTGCAGCGTCAATTAATAAAAAGACGTTATTACAAAGCAATGAATAAACTTTTACAGATCCTGTTACCGCTGCTGTTTTGTGCCACTATAGCAAGCGCTGCAAAAATTAAAGGTCATGTTTATGATAAACAATCCGGAGAAGCCTTAGTTGGTGCAACCGTTGTTTTAGAAAAAACAGGCAAGGCTACCAGCACCGGGCTGGATGGGTCTTTCGAAATCAAAGGTGTAACCGCAGGGCCGGCTACCATCCGCATATCCTATATTACTTACAAAACAATTGTTAAAGATATCGTGATCCTAAAAGAAGATAACGATCATCTGAAGTTTTATATGGAGAGCGCAAATAAAGATTTAGGCGAAGTTACCGTACGTGCTACAGCAAGCGGCTCTAATGACCGCGATGCCCGCCGGATTGAACAAAACGCACCCCAGGTAATGAATATCGTATCGGGCCGTTCTATCGAAGTTTCTCCGGATCTTACAGTTGCTAACGTAATGCAGCGTGTATCAGGCGTATCTATAGAGCGTAACAGCAACGGCGATGGTCAGTATGCAATTTTGCGTGGTATGGATAAACGTTATAATTATACACTGGTTAATGGTGTGAAAATTCCAAGCCCTGATAACAAATACCGTTACGTACCGCTGGATCTTTTCCCGTCTGACTTATTAGACAGATTAGAGGTTTACAAAACTCTTACTCCGAATTTGGAAGGCGATGCTATTGGCGGTGCAGTTAATATGGTGATGAAAAACGCGCCAGATCATTTCCAGATCAACGCTAACATTGCAACGGGTTACAGCCAGTTGTTCTTTGATCGCGATTTTACCAGCTTTGATGCATCGGGCATTAACCACAAATCGCCTTACGAATTAAATGGCCGTAATTATAACGCCACCCAGGCCGATTTTTCTAAAGGTACTTTAGATTATACTTCTAAAAAGCCGGCACCAAACCTCATAGGTAGCATGTCTATCGGTCAGCGTTTTTTGGATAGCAAGTTGGGCGTTATTATAGCAGGCAGTTACCAAAACACCTATCGCGGCAGCAACAGTACTTTTTACAACTCATCAGTTGATGCCACAGATGCTTATGCTAAGATAACGAGCCAAAGCTCTCGCGAGTATTCTGAGCAGCAAAAACGCCTGGGCTTACACGGCAAGGTTGATTATGTGTTTGACAAGAACAACAAGTTAAGCCTCTACAATGTATATGTAAACCTGCAAAACCAACAGCTGCGCGATCAGGTAAACACCACTTACAATAATATTTACACCGCAAGCGGGGGTAACAATGCCGAGCTGGTTTACAGCACCCGCAGCCGCTTAACCAAGCAGGAGATCTACAACACTACGTTACATGGCGATCATAAATTCTTTGATGATAAATTCAAAGTGCAATGGTCTGGCGTGTATTCGTCAGCAAGGAATGAAGTACCTGATAATACCACCATTAGCTTAAATGGTTTACGCACAAACGGACAAGACAGCCGTCTGTCCTTAGTAAATACCAACCCGGTAGAACGTCGTTGGGAACGCAACACTGATGAAGATAAAGCAGGTTATCTAGACCTTACTTATACGGTTAAATCCGGCGAAAATAAAATAGATTTCATGGCCGGCGGTTTATACCGCGATAAACAAAGGAGTGGTTTTTTTAACAAGTACAACCTATTTACACCTTTTATAGATGACGGAAAAGGTGGTACTAAAGCGCCTTTATATGGGGTTGATTTTCAGAATTATACTGACCTGAATTTAACTGTAAGCAACCAGCAGGGTGGTGTAACCAACCCGCTTACGTATGATGCATCTGAAAAAATAGGTGCAGGTTACGGTATGTTTAAATTAACATCAGACAGATTGGAAGTTATTGCCGGTGCAAGGGTAGAGCATACTAACCAGGGCTATAACTTACTGTTTCCGCAAGGTGAGCCAAGGCCTACCGGTAGCCAGATATATACCGATGTATTGCCAAGTGCCACTTTAAAATATCACTTAACACAAAAAGCACAGTTACACGCCTCGTATTACAAGGCATTAAACCGCCCGGGCTTTTACGAAATTGTGCCAAGCAAGGTGGTAAACGAGGAATACGAAGAACGCGGTAACCCGGATCTGAAACGTGCTTTAGCTGATAACTATGACCTGCGTTACGAATTATTCCCGGGTGCATCAGAGCAGTTATTGGTGGGCGCTTTCTACAAGCGTATTAAAGATCCTATCGAATACACCTTCCAGCCGGATGCCATACGCGGCCAGGATATTTACTATACACCTGGTAACTTTGGTACAGCTAATAACTACGGAGCTGAGATAGACTATACTAAGTTCTTTAACAAGATAGGTGTTAAGGCAAACTATACATACACCCACTCACGTATCACTACGCCAAAAACATCAAGAAGAATCAACGAAACAACTGGTGATCAGGAGCCGTTCCTGGTTAATCAAACCCGCCCGCTGTTTGGTCAGTCGGCACATATTGGTAACTTGTCGTTGTTATATAAAGACACTAAGCACGGTTGGGATGCGCAGGTTGCTGGTGCTTACACCGGCGAGCGTATCAACACGGTATCGCAATTCCTGAATAACGATCTGTGGCAAAAAGGTTTTGTACAGATGGATGTTTCTGCCGAGAAAAGGTTTAGGAATGGTATCAGCGTATTCATTAAAGCAAACAACCTGTTGAATACCCCAACTAAACTTTACATTAAAGGTACTAATGCTGCAAATAATGATATAAACGAAAAGCTGGTATCAAACGGCCAGACTTTAATCCGCAGCGATTATTATGGCCAGGGTTACCTGTTGGGTTTAAGATACAAGTTTAACTAAAATATACTTACCTCATTTAAAAACATAAATAAGATGAAATTTAAACAGATTTTAATAGCATTAGTGCTAACGGCAACCGTATTTACGAGTTGCGAAAAAGCTAATATAGATGTAGATACCACCCCGACGAATGGCTCGGCAATTGGTGAGGTATCGGGCACATGGACAAAAGGCAGCGTGCACGAAATTAAAGGCGATATTATTATCCCGGAAGGGAAAAGCCTAACCATAGAAGAAGGTGTAACCGTTCTGATGGATGTAACAGCCAAGCCGGAAATTGTGGTTAAAGGTAATCTATACTCTTTAGGTACAGTAGAAAACCCAGTGAAATTCACTGTAAGTGATGCATATAGAACCATTGAAAATAAATTTGGTAAGCTTTGGGGTGGCATACTGGCTGCACCAACCTGCGCCGAACTGGTGCTTGACCATACCATTTTAGAATATGGTGGTGCAACTACTTCAGATGCATCAACATCGGTAAAAATGGGTTTATATAAAGCTGTAGCGGGTGAAAACCTACCTGCCCTTTGGTTCTCTAATATCAACGGTAAATTAATTGTACAGAACAGTATTATCCGTAATTTCCAGGAAGATTGTACTTATATAGAAGGTGGTAAGATAATTTTTGCTAACAACGTATTTTATACAACCGGTGTAAGTGGTGGTGAAGCTATGAACTTTAAATCGGGATGCTTGGCTGATTTGGCTTACAACCTGGTTTACTCAACAAATACCAACGCTTTTAAATTATCAAACGCCGGCGACCGCACTCCTCAGGCTTACATCATTGCGTATAATAATACCATGGTTAATACCGGCTGGAGAAGGCCTACTGCAAAAGGCGGTTCGGTTTGGTTAGAAGCTACTGTACGTGCAGAATTGTACAATAACTTATTCGCTAACACCCGTTTTGGTGTAAAACGCGATCCTAAAAAACTGGAAGACAGCCGTTCTAAATACAGCAATAACTGGTACTACGGATACGATCAAACAACTGTTAACCAATTTCAACCAGGTAGTAATGATGTTGTTGCAGGGGTAAACGATGTAATAAGCAAAACCGCAGGTGACAACGACCCCAAGTTTGTTAATTACCCGCTGAATACTCCTGTATCAAATGCTGATTTTAATACCACCTGGGATTTTCACTTACAAGGTAACTCTCCGGCTTTAACTAAAGGCATTACTACCTTTACACGTAACCACAAAGCCGGTTTAACCTTATCAAACGGATTAACTTATGCATCACCGGAGCCATCTGCATTTGTAGGCGCATACGGCGTTAAAATATAATTAATGAAGAGAAGTAACTTATTTTATATAGTACCATTGGCCTTAGCGCTGTTTAACTCTGCCTGCGGACAAACAGCCGGTAAAAAGGTTACGATAAACCTGCCTTACGTAAACCTGCCGGCAATAAAACCGGTAATAGTCACTCAGCCTGTTGAATTTGATACGGATGACCCGGCAATTTGGGTTAACAAGGCAGACCCGGCTAAAAGCCTGGTGATTGGTACCGATAAAAATGCCGAAGGTGCCTTATACGTATTTGATCTTAATGGTAAAATAGTTGCCGATAAGGTAGTACGCGGTTTAAAGCGCCCAAACAACGTTGATCTGGCTTACGGCCTGATGCTGAACGGCAAACCAACTGATGTTGCTATAACCACCGAGCGTATGACGCATAAGCTGCGTATCTATTCGCTGCCGAATATGAAGCCGGTAGATAACGGTGGTATTGAAGTATTTGTTGGCGAAACAGGTTTTGAGTTTCGTGATCTGATGGGCATCTCCATTTACACCGCTAAGGATGGTAAAATGTATGCTATTGCCGGCCGTAAAAACGGGCCAACTAATGGTGGTTACCTATGGCAGTATTTAATGACGGATGATGGTACCGGTAATGTTAAACTAACCTTAGTACGTAAATTTGGCGAGTACAGCGGCAAAAAAGAAATAGAATCCATTGCCGTTGATAACGAACTGGGCTACATTTATTATTCCGACGAGCAGGTGGGAGTGAGGCAGTATTATGCCGACCCTGCAAAAGGCGATAAGCAACTGGCCATATTCGGTACCTCGGGGTTTGAGGTAGATCATGAAGGGATTTCTATCTATAAGTTAACCGATACAACGGGCTATATTTTAGTGTCAGATCAGGGTGCAAACCGTTTTCAGATCTTTAGCCGCGAGGGTATCCAGAAAGAACCTTTTAAACACCGGTTGTTGAAGGTTGCAAATGTTGCCGCCCGCCAAAGCGATGGTTCTGATGTAGTGAATATGCCGCTTAACAGCACTTTTAAACACGGCCTTTTTGTGGTAATGAGCACGGATAAAACGTTTCATTACTATCGCTGGGAAGATATTGCCGGCAAGGAACTGAAGATTAAAAAGTAAATCAACTTACAAAAATTATGTTAAAAAAGCCGTTCGGAACTATCTGGGCGGCTTTGTTTTTTTAATATGAAATTTATAACAATTTGCAGGGGGTGATATCAGTATTTAACTAACAGATGTAAAAGTATTAAACATGCATATAAGTTAACACTTTATTAAGATATAGGCACTGTGGGGCCTTATATGTTATTGATTTAATAATATAAGCACGGGATTAGCTTAACAGCGAGGGGCTACTTTCGCAGCCAAATTAATCCCTCAACACGTATGTTTAAAAATTTACGACACATCGCAACAATACTGTTGTTCTTAGCCTTCTGCTTCGAACGATCGACAGTTCAGGCGCAAACATCGCAAGCCGGTATCATGGGTACCGTTACTGATGAAGCCAAAAAAGCCATTCCGGGCGCTACCGTAGTAGTGCGTAACCAATCAACCGGTTTCACTACCAATACTACTACTAACCCCAAAGGGGAATACACATTTAACCAATTACCATTAGGCGGCCCTTATACTATTGATGTAACATTTGTAGGTTACGGCGCACAAAAAAGAAGCGGTTACACACTTAACTTAAGTGATATCCTTCGTTTAGATGTTCAGATGCAATCTATGACGCAAACCTTAAACGTGGTTGAAATTAAAGGATCGAGCATGCAGAACAATATCCCTAACTTGGGTGCTTCTACAGCGGTAAACGCGCGTAACATTAGCAAACTGCCTGTAAACGGAAGAAACTTTACTTCCCTGGTAGATCTTTCTCCGCTTAGCCGCGGTGGCAGTATCTCTGGTCAGTTAGCTACTTCTACCAACTTTACTATTGATGGTATGACTGCTAAGAACGCTACCTTCGGCGGTACAGCAGGTACAGGCTCGCCATACTCTATCTCTATAGAGGCGGTGCGCGAGTTTAAAGTAGTAACCAACCAGTACGATGTTACTTACGGCCGTAGTGGTGGTGGTACTATTAACACAGCTACAAAATCAGGTACTAACACTTTAAGCGGAAGCGCGTTTACCTTCTTACGTGCCGATGAGTTATCTTCTCCGTATGATACCCGTGGTAATAAACGTAATGTGCCTTTCTCTACTTATCAGTATGGTTTCTCTTTAGGCGGTGCTATCGTCAAAGATAAAGCACACTTTTTTGTAGCGTATGACCATCAACGCGATGCCCGCCCGCTGCAAATTGCAGATATTCAGGGTGCAACGGATGAGCAGCGTTACAGCCTTACCCAAACTACGTTAGATGCATTTTTAAACACAGCCCGTACTAAGTACGGCGTGGCCAGCACACCGCAAACAGGTTCTTTTGACAAGAAGGAAAATACCACTGCTTTATATGCACGTATAGATTACCAAATAAACAGCAAAAACCTGTTAACTGTTAGCAATAACTACATCTACGACTTAAACAACCAGAATATTGGTGATAACACCGCTATTAACCTTTACGAAGTTTACGGTACAAGCCGCAACAAAAGTAATAGCGTCCTGGCTACTTTACGTTCCACCTTATCTCCACGTTTAACTAACGAGTTAAAGGCACAATACCTAACTGCATCGGTAGAAAGTATCTCTGGCGATCAATTACCAGCAGGTACCGCTACTATTCCACGTGCAATTGTAGAAAGAGTTCCTTCAACAGTTGGTGGCAAAACGGTTTACACCTCTATCCAGTTAGGTGGCCAGCGTTACGCTCCTGAGTATTTCTTCAGCGATGTTGCACAGCTAACCGATAACATCTATTACAATACCGATAAGATCAACTTCACCTTCGGTACCGATCTGATGTACACGCACATGAATTCGCGTTACGGCAGCGAGGTGAACGGCCGCTTTTACTTCACTGGTTTAGATAATTTTAACAACCTTACACCATACCGTTACGCCCGTGAGATTCCTTTGGTTGCAGACCCAAGCGTAAAGCAAAACTTTGTAAACGCTGGTTTATATGCACAAATGCAAACCAAACTTGCTCCGGGTTTAGAAATGATGGGCGGTATCAGGGCAGATTATACGAACTACCTGGATAAACCAAACTTTAACAAAGTAGTGTTTGATGATCTGGGCCTTAGAACAGACCATTCTTTAAATACTTTCCAGATCCAGCCAAGAGTACAGTTTACCTGGGATATTGGCGAACGCAAAAGAGACATTATCCGTTTAGGTGCGGGTATCTTCGGTTCAGACATCCTGAACTATACAATGATCAACAACATGATATTTGACGGCACCAAACTTGCAGCGGTAGATATTACTGCAACTGCAACCGGCCCTAACTTGTTGCCATCTCCAAACTTCCCGCTTTACCGTCAGGATCCATCAAAAAGCCCTGGTGCAGAATTGTTTAATACTCCGGGCGTATCACGTTTATCAACCATTAACCTTAACCGCGAGGATGTTAAGATTCCGGTATTGTACAAAGCTAACTTCTCTTACAACCGTTTTGTTACCGAGCGTTTAAGATTAGGTGTAAGTGCTTATTTAAGCTTAGCACGTAATAACTACATGTACACTGATGCCAACATGGTTGATAACCCTTACTTCAGATTATCTAATGAGGACAACCGTGGCGTATATGTGCCTGCTGTAACTATTAACCCAACCAACGGGGCTGCCGACTGGACAAAAGGCCGCAAAACTGAACGTGTAGGCCGTGTGCTTGCCTTAAACAGCGATGGTAAAGTAAACCAGTACGCATTTGTATTTGATGGTACTTTCCGTTACTTCCGCGATGGTGAGATCTCTTTCAGCTATACTTACAACGATACCAAGGATAACACTTCTTACAACGGTAACGTAGCTAATACTGCGACGTTAGCTTTACCGGTAAAAGATGATCCGCGTGATCTGAGTAAAATGAGTGCTTCTGATAACCAGTTCAGAAACAAGGTTGTTGTTTACGGTACGTTGCCAACTTTTTATGGTGTAACTGTAGGTTTAAGGTATTCAGGTATTGGTGGTACAAGATATTCATTAGTGGTAGGCGGTAACGTAAACGGCGACTTTGTTGCCTCTAACGATTTAGCTTACATTTTTAATCCTAATGATCCTAATGTACCGCAAGCTACCCGTACTGCTATCCAATCAATACTGGATAACCCGGAAGCCAGCCAGAGCCTGAAAAATTACGTGCGTAAAAGCATTGGTAAAGTGGCAGAAAGAAACGGTGGTATCAACGGTTTCTACGGTCAGTTTGATTTACGTTTAGCTAAACGTTTCAGAACCTTCACCAAAAAACAATACATCGAAATTTCTGGTGACCTGTTCAACGTAGTTAACTTGTTAAACAAAAACAAAGGCGTAATAAAAACTATGGGTAACCAAAGCATTTATTCAATTGCCAGCTTTAACACTGCAACAAGCAACTACAATTATAACGTTAACCCTAATACAGGCGTGGTTGTACCATCAGGTAACCCATACCAGTTTCAGTTAGGTTTACGTTACGGATTTTAATCTTACGTAGCAAAATCATAAAAATTAATATGATAAAACATATTGTTACAATTGCGCTGTGCCTTGCCATTACTATGGTAAAGGCACAGCCTGTTTCAACCCAGCCCGCTCCAAAAAACATCCATTCGCCGCAGGTAGGCCCTGATGGTTCGGTAACCTTTAGGTTCCTGGCTCCAAATGCCCAAAAAGTAATGCTGATTATGGATGATGGTAAACCCCGGCCAATGGTCAAAGATACCGGTGGTGTATGGAATTTTACAGCAACCTTTGCCCCTGATGTTTACCGCTACACCTTTTCGGTAGATGGTAACGTACTGCCCGATCCTAATAACCCATACATTAAACCGTTGTTTAAGCGTGCTTTAGGCCAGAGTTTGGCGCACGTACCCGGCCCGAAAGATCTGAGCTGGGAACTGAACGATGTTCCACATGGTGTATTAAGTCAGCTGTTTTTTAAGTCGAAAATTGTGGGTGATGATCGCGATATCCGTGTGTACACGCCGCCGGGTTATGATCCTAAACGGAAAGAACCTTACCCTGTGCTGTATCTTTTTCATGGCCTTACTGATGAAACCAGTGCATGGGTAACCGCAGGCCGCGAAAATATTATTATGGATAACCTGATAGCCCAGGGCAAAGCCGAACCAATGATCATTATCAACACACTTGGTTATGGTGCGCCGGAGATGTTTGATCCGGGTACGGGCGTGCGTAATAAGGATGCTTATAAAAAGAACGAGGAGCTGTTTATTTCCTACTTCCTGAAAGAAGCTATCCCGATGGTAGAAGGTTTGTATAACGTAGGCAAAACCAAAAAGTACCGCGCTGTTGCAGGTCTTTCTATGGGCGGCGGGCAATCGCTGGATGCAGGCTTAAACAACCCCGATCTGTTTGATTACGTTGGTGGGTTTAGTCCGGCCATTATATTGCTCGATCCCGATTTGGATAAGGCCTTCCCTAAACTGGATGACAGTATCAATAAAAAGCTTAAGCTGGTTTGGATAGCCATTGGTAAGGACGATTACCTCACACCATCGGTAAGGAAATATAACGAGTGGTTAAACGCTAAAAACATAACACATGTTTATAAAGAATCTGAGGGTGTGCACAGCTATCAGGTTTGGCGCAGGTATTTAACCGAGTTTGCTCCGTTGCTATTTAAATAACATTTATAACACATTTACAATGAAAAACTTTTTAATGATAGCCTTGTGCTGCACGGCGCTTAGCGCATCGGCACAGCAAAAATTAGATGTACAGGGGCACAGGGGAGGCCGCGGCATTATGCCCGAGAACACTATCGAAGCCATGATCCATGCTGTTGATCTGGGCGTTAAAACCCTGGAACTGGATTGCGGGATCTCCAAAGACGGCAAAGTTGTAGTATCTCACGATAGTTACATGTCCGGAGATTTTATGCTGAAACCCGATGGCAGCGAGATCAGCAAGGCAGAGGAGAAGCAATTACTGTTATACACCATGCCTTACGATAGCATCCGTAAGTACGATGCCGGTACCAAACCGCACCCGCAATTTCCGCTTCAAAAAAAGCTGAAAACATATAAGCCACTACTGGCCGATATGATAGACAGTGTTGAACGTTACATTAAGCTAAAGCACTTAAAGCCGGTTTATTATAACCTGGAGATCAAAAGCTCGCCGGCTGGTGATAACGTTGCACACCCGGTAACTGAAACTTTTGTAAAGCTGGTTATGGATGTATTGAACCAAAAAAAGGTTACCAAAAGAGTTGTTATCCAGTCATTTGATATAAGGCCTTTGCAGGAACTACACAATAAATATCCTAAACAGGTATTGTCGTTTTTAATAGCTAACAAAAAAACCTTTGGTGATAATATGAAGGACTTAGGCTTTACCCCGCAATGGATCAGCCCGTACTATACGTTGATTGACAGTAATTTTGTAGAGCAGGCCCACCAGGCAAAAGTACAGGTATTGCCATGGACGGTTAATGATGAAGCATCTATGAAAAAAATGGAAGAGCTGAAGGTTGACGGTATCATCTCTGATTTTCCGGATAAACTGGTTTCCCTGTTTGGTAGCTATCAAAGCAAATAATTCACTCTATATCTATTACAGATCATGAAAAAAATATTATTGTCTCTTTGCCTGGCTTCAGCATCGGTGCAGGGGTTTTCGCAGCAAAGCAAGCACGTTATTATCATCAGTATTGATGGTTTACGCCCCGATTTTTATCGTGAGGATAAATGGGCTACGCCAACCCTGCATAAAATGGTGGCCGAAGGTGTTTCTGCCGATGGCGTACGCGGCGTTTTTCCAACGGTTACGTATCCGTCTCACACCGCTATTATCACAGGGGCCAAACCCCTAAAGCACGGGATATATTACAACCTACCGTTTGAGCCGGAAGGTTCAACTGGCAAATGGTACTGGGAAACCAGCTCTATAAAAGTACCAACCTTGTGGGAAGCTGCCGGAAAAGCAGGCCTGAAAACGGCATCGGTGTACTGGCCGGTATCGGTTGGCGCTAAGATAGATTACAATATCCCCGAGATCTTCTCGCTTGATAAAAGCGTTGAACGTACCTCTCCGCAACGTACATTAGCTACTCCGAAGGGTTTGTTTGAAGAGATAGAGCAAAACGCTACCGGTAAACTGAACGATGAAAAGCTAAGCAGCGATTTCTCTTCTGCAGACGAGAACGGCAGCCGCATGGTGGCTTACATCATTAAAAAGTACAAACCAAATTTGCTAACCTTCCACGTATTTGCTGTTGACCACGCCGAGCATGCCGACGGACGCGATGGCGAAGACGTACGCAAAGCCATTGCCGGTGCAGACCATGCCGTTAATAACGTGCTGGAAGCCATTGCACAGGCGGGCATAAAGGATAGTACCACCGTTATTGTAACCGGCGACCATGGTTTTGTAGATATACATACTTCGGTATCGCCAAACATCTGGCTGGCGAAAGCTAACCTGTTCAATAGGGCCAATGGTAAAACCGACTGGAAAGCACAGTTTCATCCATCGGGCGGTTCGGCATTTTTGATCCTGAAAGATCCTAAAGATCAGAAAACATTGGCGCAGGTCCGCTCCATATTAGCCGCCTTGCCCGTGCCGCAGAAAAGGTTGTTCCGTGTAGTAGAACGCCCCGAACTGGATAAAATAGGTGCCGACCCTAACGTTGCCCTTGCATTAGCCATGACAGAAGGCGTTGTTGCCAACGGTGCCCTAACCGGCGATTTGATCAGGCCGGCATCAGGCGGAACGCATGGTTACTTCCCCGATTTTCAGCATATCCAGACAGGCTTTATTGTAAGCGGCGCTGGCGTAAAAGCCGGCAAAGTATTGCCAATAATGGGCCTGGAAGATATTGCCCCGCTGGTAGCCAAATTATTAGGCTTTCAGTTTGATGCGCCGGATGGTGTATTGTATCCCGGCATCCTTGCCCCTGCAAAAAAATAGCAAAGCCCCTCAGCTATCTTTACAGCCCTGCGGATCCACAGATTTGCGGGGCTTTTTTTATTAAGAAAGATTTATGGAAACAGAATATAAATAGCATCTGGTTAAATATTAACCAGCAATTATCATTTATATTTAGTCGTTCATAAATGTCAATCCTAAATCATGCTTTCACACGTTACCGCTAAGGTTAAATACCTTCTTGTCGCCATAGTGTTGTTATTTTCTATATCGGCATCAGCACAGAACAACTACCACAATTTAATATTCACTATAGACTCTTTAATTGAGGTGGGCCTGCCAAAATCTGCTTTAAAACAGGTTGAGGCTTTGGATATAATGGCACGAAAGGAAAACAACGCTCCTCAAATAGTACGCGCGGCTATTTATCGCACCAAATTCCAAACTTATCTGCAGGATGATGCGCTCGTAAATATTATCAATACGTTAAATGCCGATATAGATAGATCTGTGTTCCCGGTTAGGCCGGTTTTACAATCCTTTCTGGCAGATATGTACTGGAAATATTATGAACAAAACCGTTATCAGTTTATCAAACGCAGCAGGCTGGAGAAACCTGATATTGATTTTCGCAAATGGGATGTTTATACGCTGGTGCAGCAAACTACGCGCTTATACCAGTTATCATTAAAGGATACAGAGCAGTTGCAAAACACCCCGGTTGACGTGCTGGATGGTATACTGGAAGGAGACAAGCGCACCCGCTATTTACGCCCAACACTTTACGATTTGCTTTTACACCGAGCGTTTGCTTATTTTCTGGCAGATGAACCAGATTTAGTTAAACCTAAATTGTCCTTTAATATCAATGAGCCCCATTTTTTCAGCGATAATAGAGCCTTTGCAAACCTTACTGTAAAAACTACCGATACCGCCTCTACTATTTACCACGGAATAAAGTACCTGCAACAGGGCTTGCAATTTCATCTGCAAAAGAACAACAGGCAGGCACTGGCTGATCTTGATCTGCAAAGGCTGAATTTTATACACACTAATAGCAGATTGGGGGGTAAAGATAGTCTTTATATAGCGGCACTAAAACGTATTGCAGCAGACGAATCCGCAGGCGATTTCAGAGCAGATGCTTTGTATAACATCGGGAACTATTACAACGACCTAGATAGTTTGGTAACTGCAAGAAGCTACTTGCAACAAGCAGAAAAGGCTTACCGCAAAAGCCCGGGTGGTATTAACTCCTTTAATCTTATGCGCCAGATAGAAGTTAAAGAACTATCTGGCACTGTAGAGGATGTAAATAGCCCCAACCAGCCGTTGCTTGCTTTATTGAACTACCGCAACTTAAAAACCGCCAATTATAAAATATATTATTTAACAGATGAACAGGTTGCACTTTTAAATAAGATGGACCAGCATGAAGATCAAATTCTCCCCGGAAAAAAAACTGTTGCCTATCTTAAAAAGCTTAAGCCAGTACAGGATAAATTACTTAACCTCCCTGTTGCCACCGATTACCGGGTGCATTCAACCGAGTTTAAAATAGACCCGCTCAAAACAGGCACTTATGTATTAATGCTAAAGCAGGCCGGGGATAAAGACAGCCTGTTACAGCTAAATAGTTTTGCGGTGAGCAACCTTGCTTATTTTATCCGGCAAACCCCAAATGGAAAAAGAGAGATACGCGTTGTTAACCGCCAAACAGGCAAATTGGTAAGCGGCGCGGCAGTAACCATTACTTATCAGCCAAATAATTACGGAAAAGTAAAAAAGAAACCAACAGTTTATAAAGGTGTAACAGATGCAAACGGGGCTTATCTTTTCAATAGAGATGCCAGTAATTTTACGGTTGCCCTAAACTATCTGAATGATAAATACCACAGTAATACAGATTACGATTATTACTCATCTTATAACAACGCTGAAAAAGACTCGGTAATCAGTACTTATATTTTTACCGACAGGGAAATTTATCGCCCGGGCCAAACCATTTATTTTAAAGCCTTGCAAACACGGCGCGTAAATGGTAAAAGCAATATTATCCCCAATACGAATGTTGTAGTAGAATTTATAGGTGCTGGGCGCAAACAAATAGCGTCGGTTACTTTAAAAACCAATGAATTTGGTTCGGTGGCTTCGTCCTTTATTATACCGCAAACTATTACAGGCGGTTACTTCGAATTAAAAACAGATAACGGTATGGCTGGCATACGGATTGAAGAGTATAAAAGGCCAACTTTTAAAGTGAATTTTGAACCGATAACACAAAATTATAAACTTAATGATAGTGTTACCATTAATGGAAAAGTGCAAGCGTTTTCGGGCTATGGCGTATCTGATGCTAAGATTGCCCTTCACATTACCCGCAACGCCAATGCTGTGTTATTAGATGATGCTGATGATAATGATAAAGAGGAAAATGATATTGAAGAATATAAATACACGCACAGATACCTTTCTTACAATGAGAACAATGGAGAAGTAGCCACAGATACCATAAAAACGGATGGGCAGGGTCAATTTGAATATAAATTTTTGGCTGCGGGCATAATAAACAACCCGGCAGAGCAATTTTATAACTTTAATATAAAGGCCGATGTTACAGATGATAGTAATGAAACACAAACCGCTACTACAGATGTGAGTATAGGTACCAAAGCTATGCGGGTAAAGGTGGTGCTACCGGCTATAGCTATTGCCGGTAACGGTATCGATGCAAGTCTTGGCATCTCTAATGGTAATGATCAAAAGCAAAACGGCAAGGCTACGATTCGGGTTTATGCGTTAACAGGCCCCGGCGTTTTCTTTAAAACGAGGCTTTGGAGCGTGCCCGATAAGTGGATGATGAGCCAAAGTGACTACCGTACGAATTTTCCTCACATAAGTTACAACTATGAGGGCGAATACAAAAACTGGCAACGTTTAGCAAAAATCAGCGAGCTGGAAATTAAAGTTAGCAAAGACAGTGCAGGTAAATTGGATTTTGCTAAACTTTTGCAGTCGCCCGCAGGCGTGTACGCTGTTGTAATTAATGCGCGTAACGAGAATGGGGATACATTATCGGTAACCCGGTATATAAACCTGGTAACTGAAGATGCCTCGGTACAAAAAACAAAGGATTGGGTAGTGCCGGTAAATACTACGGTTAAAGCCAATCAGCCTGCCGAATTTTTTGTGGGTGTTGGTGAAGATTGTGAAGCGCTTTTAGAAACGTATGATGCCGACAAGCTGCTTTCTTCAAAGCTGATCAGGTTGCGGGCGGATAAGCTGCAAAAGATTAGTTTGGCAGTACCGTTAACCGCTAAGAATAGTTTTGCTGTGCAATTTATGCTCATCAACGGCAACCGCAGGTATAATTATTACCAGCGTATTTTGTTTAGAGATACCACTCAACAGCTTGATGTTAAGTTTTTAACCATGCGGGATAAATTGCAGCCTGGCGAAAAAGAACAATGGAAGCTGCAGATCAGCGGAAGTAATAACCAGCAAGCCGCCGAGCTTTTGGCAGGGATGTATGATGCCTCGCTGGATGATATTGTACGCGGAACCTCATGGCAGCAGAAGTTTAATTATACGCCTTCCCTGCATAACTATTATCAATGGATTAATACGCCGCCGGCTTCTGTTATTAACACTATAGCGTACGGTTACTACCGGAGGCCATATGAATATGATAGGCGCAATACAGACAGAGATTACGAAAGCTTAAACACCCTGAATTATAATTACGATGATAATAGTATATACAGTAACTACATTTACAATATTAAAGAATTTAAAAAGAATGCTTTGAGCGATAAACTTATAGCAGCCAAATATTTAAAAAATACTTCAAAAGTAAATGGCGGATATGATGTTATTGGGCGTGTAGTGCATTACAATGTTACAGGGATAAAGGTAAGCGTAAGTAATACAGATATTAATACTGTGCCCAACTCGTTAGGATATTTTAAGATCCGGGTGCCGCAAAAAGCTGTTTTGGTGTTTAGTGGAAAAAAATGGGTTACTAAACGGGTTTTGCCGGTAAAGGGCTTGAAGCTGATCGTAAAGATGAAAACCTTAGAAGAAATGCGCTATGAACTGGAGTCGGCAGATCCTGGTATTAAAAGCCAGAAAGGCGACCCTGATGCTGAAATAAGGATAGATGAACCTGTTGGCAACAGCGACGTGAAACAGGGAGTTGAGGAGCGATCTTTTGGTTACTCTTATAACGCTGTGAAGTTTCCACCGCTCGTTGTAAAGAATGACAAAGACGTTCTTAAGAAATTTAATACGTCCGGAGCGATGAACTTTGAGGAAATCAGAATAGATATCCCGCCTACCATCCGCAAAAACTTTAATGAAACAGCCTTCTTTTACCCGCAGCTGCGTACCAACACTAAGGGAGAGATCAGTTTTGATTTTACTATCCCCGAATCGCTCACCCGTTGGAAATTCAGGGCGTTTGCGCATAACAAAGAGCTACAGGACGGGTACATTGAGCAGGAGATCGTCACTCAAAAGAAACTGATGATAAGCGCCAACATGCCGCGCTTTTTGCGCGAGGGGGATACCCTGTCGATATCGGCAAGGGTGGTCAATTTATCTGCAACAGCTTTAAAAGGGCAGGCTAAACTGGAATTGATTAACGCAGTTACCCTGCAGTCGGTAAACCTTTTTGCCAGATCAGCAGATGCTACACAAAAGTTTGAATTGGATACCTCCGCAACAAAAGCTGTAACATTTAAAATTATCATTCCGTCAGGTATCGAGGCGCTTACCTATCGCTTAACGGCATCTGCAGGCAACTATACCGATGGCGAGGAAAATACCGTACCTGTGCTGCCCAACCGGATGCTGGTTACCGAAAGTATGCCCATGATGGTACGCTCCGGCCAAACCAAAACCTTTAATTTTGATAAGCTTATTAATCAAATCAGTACTACGTTAAAAAGCAAAAACCTCACACTGGAGTACACGCAGAACCCAGCTTGGTACGCCGTACAGGCCCTGCCATATATGATGGAGTTTCCATATGAGTGTTCCGAGCAGGTATTCAGCCGTTTCTACGCTAACAGTTTTGCTGCGGGCATAATTGAACGTTATCCACAAATAAAACAGGTGTTTAACAGATGGAAAGCTGCAAATTCAAGAGCGTTGGTATCTAACCTGGAGAAAAACCCTGAACTAAAATCAGTATTGCTGGAAGAAACACCATGGCTGCGCGATGCTGCGAACGAGAATGAACAGAAGAACAGGATTGCGCTACTGTTCGATCTAAATAAATTAAGCTACGAACAGGGGCAGAGCTTAGATAAGTTAAACAAGAAGCAACTGCCTGATGGCGGTTTTCCATGGTTTGCAGGCGATAGGGCCGATAGGTATATTACCCAACATATTTTGGCAGGAATAGGACAGCTCAAAAAGGCGGCAATCCCTGCAGCTAATTCCACGCTCGATGTAATTCGTACCAATGCGCTGGTATACCTCAACAATAAATTGAAAACAGAGGAAGCAGATATTAAAAAGTACGATAAGAAATATGCCAGCCGTAATTTAAGCCCGTTAGAGGTACATGCCTGGTACGCCCGCAGCTATTTTAAAGATACAGAAACAGATGCCACACTAAAAGAGGTGGAGGGTAATTACGTAAATCGAGCCTTAAAGCAATGGGTTGGCCAAAATGAGTATAATAAAGCTATGATTGCCCTTAAACTTTACCGTATGGGGAATAAGGTAGTAACTATGGCCATTATGAAATCGCTGTTGGAAACAGCGCGCCAATCAGACGATCTGGGGATGTACTGGCCTGCAAACCAGCAGGGATATCACTGGTACCAATCGCCTATAGAAACACAATGCCTGCTGATAGAACTGTTTACCGAGGTTGGAGGCAATGAAAAAGCTTTGGAAGAAATGAAGATATGGCTGCTACGCAACAAACAAACCAGTAACTGGAAAACTACCAAAGCCACAGCTGCCGCTTGCTACGCTTTATTATTAAAACAAGGTGACTGGCTCTCTACAGATGCAAATTCGGAGATCACGATAGGAGGAAAATCTTTAAGCGAACTTAAGCCTGATGTAAAAGAAGAAGTCGGCAGCGGCTATATTAAAACAGCCTGGGCAGATGAATTGGTTAAACCGGCTTTAGGCAAGGTTGAAGTGAAAAACAGTAGCAAAAGCATTAGCTGGGGTGCTATGTACTGGCAGTATATGGAGCAGTTGGATAAGATCACGCCATCGCAAACAGATATTCAACTGGAGCGTAAATACTTCATCCTGAAACAGACGGATTCCGGCCCGGTTGCTACGGTTGTGGATGCTACGCATCAGCCTAAAACCGGCGACCTGCTTAAAGTAATTGTTTATTTGAAAGCCGGTCGTGATTTTGAATATGTGCAGCTGAAAGACATGCGTCCGGCGGGAACAGAACCAGTCAGCACCTTGTCTCAATATAAATACCAGGATGGCCTGTACTACTATCAGGTAACAAAAGATGTGGCCACCAATTTCTTTATCAGTACGTTAAGCAAAGGGAATTACGTATTTGAATACCAGTTGCGTGTAGCGCAGCCGGGCAATTACGCCACAGGTATTTCAACAGTGCAATGTATGTACGCGCGGGAATTTAACGCGCACAGCGAAGGAGCCAGGATGAGCATTAAGCCCTGATGTTTTGCGTAGGTTGAGAAGCATGCCGGCCAAACGGCTTGAAGTAAATAATAAATTCAGATCCTTTGTTCAGCATGCTTTTTATTTCCATATGGCCGCCGTTTTCCTGGGTGAACTGTTTGATTAGCATCAGACCAAGGCCGGTACCTGTTTCCTGGTTAGTGCCATGTTCGGTAATAGCTTTGCCCGATACTTTAAACAAGCGCTCCATTTTATCGGCAGACATACCCACGCCATTATCTTTAATATGCAGAGCCACCGAATTTTCTGTTTGCGTGTAAAAGATGTTTACAGTGCCGCTCTGGGGGGTAAATTTTATGGCGTTTCCTAAAATGTTCTGGATAATGATGCGCACGTGGTTAAGATCGGCCTCTATTAATACCTCGTTGTTGCAGCTGTGGCTTAGCTGCTGATCTTTACTTTTTGCAAAATAGTTGTAAACCGATACTATCTCGTCAACTGTATTAGTTAAATTAACTTTTTCAAAGTTAGTACTGATACCATCCTGCTGGCTGTTTGCCCAGGTAAGCAGGTTGTTTATCATGGCGGTAACCTGTGTAACCTGCCGGTGAAAGTCCTGAAACACTAAGTCCTGCTCTTCTGCGGTAAGGTCACCATAATGGATCAGTTCAAGCGCCTGCAATATAGATGCGAAGGGGCTTCGCAAATCGTGTCCCAAAACAGAGAAAACCTGGTCTTTGGTATGGTTAAGATCTAACAGAACCTCGCTTTGGGCAGAGATGGCTTCTTTTTGTAAGGCAATAGCTTTATTCAGATCATTTAACTCTTTGTTTAACTGGCTCTTATGTTTTCTGCTTTTCTCCAACAACATCACCACCACGATCAGGAAAACAGCTAACAGGCTCACCAGCAAGATCACCATCCGGTTCAGATCATTAGCATGCGAGGCAAGTTCGTTTTGCTTAATCAGTTTGGCATTTTCGGCTTTTTTCTCCTGCAGGTGCAGATAGTTAACCTCTTTATCCTTAGCCTCATTAAATAAACTATCTGAGTATGCTTTTTCTAAGGCCTGGTAATCATAAGCATTTTTATAATCGCCGGCCGCTGCATAACTTTTAGACAGGATGTTGGCTGCACGTTCGGCATCCCAATTGGCCTTCATATTCCGCGCAATGATAAGGCTCTTTTGTGCGTTGGTAATGGCTTCGCTGTATCTGCCTAAGGCGTAATAGCTTTCAGCAAGTCCACCGTAAGTGAAACCTTTTTCCCAGCTGTCTTGATATAATTTGAAATTACGCGCAAGCGTAAAGTATTTTAATGCCGATTTATGATCTTTTGTGTGAAAATACACCTCGCCAATGCGGTTTAGCGCCATTAGTTTTATATGCCATTCTTTCACACTTTGGGCAACTTCCAGCGCTTTTTTAAGATATATAAATGCCTTATCATAAACCTTTATTTCATCATAACTCAAGCCAATATTAAAGTAATTGGCAGCTATCCTGGCGCTGTCTTTTATCTGCTCGTTAAATTTAAGCGCTTTGCTAAACTCGGGGATGGCATCAGCCATACGATCTTGCGCCAGGTAAATAAGGCCTTTGTTGTTATAGGCGCCAGCAATACCACTTTTATAGCCTATTTTTTGGTTAACAGCCATGGCCTTATCTGATGCAATAAGCGAAGGGTAATAGTTACCCAATATATAATATGCCTTGGCAATGTTATTATAGGCAGTACCCTCGCCGCGCTCATCCTTTATTTGTTTAGCCAGGGTTAAAGCTTGCTGGCCGTATATAACGGCGCTATCAGGTTTATCAAAAGTGTACTTTACTGTAATATCATTCAGTAACCTAATATAATTGGTGTCTTTTTTATTGGCCGTTTGATGTAGTTTGGCCAACAGGGTTTGAGCGCCCGACTGGGCCCATACAGGTAATGCGCTAATTAATAGTAAACATAAAACCGCTAACGTGTATTTAAAATACCGGTACATGATGCATTAATAGGGGGATAGTAATCAATAATGGTTCATAGCAGGTAAATTACTACAATACTGAATAAAGCATGTTGTAACTGCTAATTGATTATCAGGACAAAAGCGTATTTTAACCAACTGATTTTGAACCGTTACTAATATGCACATTAAATATACAATTCACAACTAAAACCAGTGCGCATTAAAATGCCTCACCCAAGTTGAACATGATAGCGCTGTAACCTTTACTGATACCATAATCGATACCGATGTTGGTATTAGAACCTTTGTTAAATTTAATGCGTAAGCCGCTACCAGCGGCAGGGTGCCAGGAGGTGAACAGAGATTTAGAACCGCTTACCGTGTTTACGTTTGTAAATACCACAAAACCAAGCAAGCCGTTGTTGGTAATGTCGCGCCTGTATTCACTTTCAAAATAAAGTAGCGTACGGCCACGGTATCTGTTCTGATCTATCCCTCTTCCCGAGCGGTTGTTGGGATCCCAGCCAATGCTTGGCAGATCGAGGTATGGAGTGTTACTGTTAAAGGCTTTCCAAAAGTACGACCAAAATGCAAGCGTATTCTGTTGATTAGGCTTTTTAGGGTTCATGGAAATGTATTTCCTCACATCTACATATAACGATCGCCAATTATCATTACTGCCTAAAAATGGCGGATTGGTGCGGAAGATAATATTTGCATAAGCACCCGGCAGCGGATTAATAGAGTTGTTACGGGTATCGTATAAGATATTTAAACTAATACCTGACGACAGCGAACTGCCGCTTGTTCCATAAGCGTATTTTGTGAAATTGGGTAAATCGGTATCCGGGTTATCGCTTTTTATATTAAAGTGATAATCGAGATTGTAGCCTATCCCTGCAAAAAGATAAGGTTTAATTCGTTTAAGGGCACTTTGGTAAAAGCGGATGTAGCGGTAATCTACCAATACCCTGTCGTTATAAGTTCTGTTGCTGCCCAGCCCCCAGGTATATTGCGGGTATACCAGGAAACGGGTATCGCCCTGTATAGTCCAGGTATTATTAGGGAACCAAATGCTGGTCCGCAGGGGTAAACCAAAGCGGCCATGCAGGTTCCAGTAGGGGGTAAAAGTTGCGCTGGAAATATTGGTTGTACTGCGCGGGCCAAGGTATACGCCGGCCGTTGTGCTGGTAACCAGTGCTTTACCCTCGCCACCCGGTACGTTACTCCCTATTGGCAGGATAGAGAAATACACCGTTTTGTCATCATCAGCTTTTTGCTTTACATCGCGCGCACCAAAATGGAAGAGATCTTTGGCGATATCTATCAGGTCGGTTTGCCTTGAAGTATCCTTCGCCGGGGTTTTATTAGGAATGATGCTTGCCGCGTCCTGCGCGAACAGAAAGCATGGAGCCATACACAGGATAAGTAAAATAGATTTTAACATAAGCGATATTGAGCAGCTTCCGTAAGCCTGGGGTTAAATAAATGAACTGCTTTATAACGATATATTATTTAGCATCAGCACCTATAACGTTTATAATCGAATTAATGTTTCCTTAATATTGTGCCAATTGTGTAAATTAGAATTTGCTTCTTACACTAAGAAGATCGGATTTTTAAAAGACACTTGCCGGGGCAAAACTCGAACAAGCGAAATAAGATATACGAAATAGAATTCTTCAGCGGAATAAAGCGGGAAGAACTTGCTGTAAAAAAAAATCTAAAAATTGCTCTTAATTAGAACTCCAGCCTATTGATTAAAATACGATTCCCTCCTTATCCCCAGTTTTTTTATTTTGGAGTTGAGTGTGCTTGGCGGCAGGCCCAATATCTCGGCAGCGCCACCGGGGCCACATACTTTGCCTTTGCAGTTTTTAAGTACGCCTAAAATATGCTCGGCCTCCATTTGCTCTAAGGTTTGCATTTTAAATTCTGTTGCTACGGCCAGGGTTTTAGCCTGCTCGGCAACAGGCATTTTTATAGCATCAACTACCGGCCCCTGGGTCATTAAAACACTGCGCTGCAACAGGTGTTCCAGTTCTCTGATGTTGCCGGGCCAGTTGTAAGCTTCCAGTTGTTTAAGTACCTCTTTGCTGATGATGCTTACATCTTTGCTCATTTCCAGCGCATATTTTTTTACAAAATGCTGGGCAAGCGGGCCAATATCTTCCTTGCGTTCGCGTAGTGCAGGCAATTCTATTGGGAATACGTTTAGCCTGTAATAAAGATCCAGCCGGAAGCGCCCTTCAGCAACTTCTTTCTCCAGGTTTTTGTTGGTAGCGGCAATTACACGCACATCTACTTTAATGGTTTTACTACCGCCTACATGCTCTATTTCCTTTTCCTGCAATACTCGCAATAGCTTCACCTGCGAATCTAAGGGCAGTTCGCCTACTTCATCCAAAAAAATGGTGCCACCATCGGCCAGTTCAAATTTTCCGGTACGTTTATCGGTAGCCCCTGTAAAAGCCCCTTTCTCGTGCCCAAAGAGTTCAGATTCTATCAGTTCTAACGGTAAAGCCGCGCAATTAACCGTAATAATAGGTTTGTTTTTACGAGGCGATAATTTATGGATGCTTTGCGCTACACGTTCTTTACCGGTGCCGCTTTCCCCCAATATCAGTACCGAAATATTTGCTGTTGCCACCATGCCAATATTATCAAGCACCATAATTAAAGCCGGGCTATTGCCAATAATGCCATCAAAATTGGGCTTACCTTTTGTAACGGGTACGGCCAGAGCAGGGGTTTGTTCGCTTGCCTTTGCACTCCTGTCTGCCGGCAGATGTACCTTGCCATCATGATATAGTTGCGCAATCAGTATTTTTAATGCCGGCTCTGCCTTGGTAAGCATATTTACGTGCGAGTTGGCATAACCATCTGCCCTGCGGCTGTAAAATGATAAGGCAGCAGATTCACCATTATTTAAGGTAAAGGGTATAATTACTTTAGATGCCAGCTGGTAATGGTTACTTAACAGTTTCTCCCATGGCTCATCTAAAAGCAGCCGCCTGTATTCCAGTCCGTTGTAGGCGCCTTTATCGTCTGCAGGTATCCTGGCTTTAAATTTATTGATCTCCTGCGCGGATAACCCCATTAAAGCAGGCAACTCCTGGTTACTGATCACCTGGTACTCATCAAAACCGGTACGGATAAAGCTGATCTCCTGCAGGGCGTTCTCCCGCTTTTTCATAAAGTTTATCTTCATGTGATCGAAGGGGATAAGCGCCTGGAAAGTGCCGGGGATCTTGTTGATCTTTTCTGTAAGCTCTGTTGCAGAGCCATTGATGGTTTCTAACTGTTTTTGCAGGATCAGTTCGCGCTGCAGGATAAACTGCAGATTGTGCTGGTGCTTTTCGCGGGCAATATCCAGCATAATCAGCAGATCGCGCTCGCGAAAAGGTTTTACCAGGAAACCGTAGGGCTGGGTAGCCTTGGCTGCTTCTAAAACGCTTTGATTGGTATTGGCCGAAATATATATAAAGCCGATATTTTTTTCGGTAAGATGGCTGGCCAGTTCTATTCCCATTGAGCCATCCTGAAGAAAAATATCCAGCAGCACCCAGGTGGGTTTAAGCTTTTCTATCAAGCGCCTGGCATCTGTTACAGATGCCGCTATTCCGCAAACGGTGTAACCGGCCTTAACCAACATCAGGCGCAGGTCGTTAGCTACAATAAACTCATCTTCAACTATTAGTATATTTTCTTTCATAGTGACAGGTATTGCGGGTTAAACTTTAGACAGGTCGTAGTTGTGCTTCTCGGCTTTCTCAAATGCTAAGTTAACAATTACGCCGTTATCATTTTTTATTTCCAGTTTGCCTTTCAACTGGCAGCTCAGGCCGGTCATTAAACTGGTGCCTAATGAGCTGCCGTCGTTCATATCAAATGCAGGTGGCAAGCCAATGCCGTTATCGGCAATTTGCAAATGATAATGCCGCTGATCATCGGTTTCCAACAATACCTTTATCTCGCCTACAGCATCACCCGGAAATGCGTATTTTAAAATGTTCGAAACCGCTTCGTTAATGATCAGCCCTAGCGGTACGGCCAGCGCCACATCCAAGCTAAGCGGAATGGCATTTATTTTAAACGTTACTTTTCCGGCAGCGTTGTATTCGTCTCGTAAGTATTGCAGCAGTTCGTGGATGTATAAGGGTATATCAATTGTAGCCAGGCTCTCCGTTTGATATAGTTTTTGATGGATCAGCGAAATAGCAAACAACCGGTGCTGACTGTTACGGATAGCTTCCACTGCTTCGTTACTGGTAAGGTAAGCCGACTGCGTATTCAGCAAACTCATTACTATCTGCAAGTTGTTTTTTACCCGGTGGTGGATCTCTTTTATTAGCCAGTCCTTTTCTTCGGTAAGCTGATCCTGGCATATGACGTTATCATTAAGCTCTGTTCTTAGCATCTGGTTTTGCATAGCCAATTTATTTTTCTCCCGGCGTTGCGTATAAGCAAATAGGAGCACGATTAGCAGTATAAGTAATGTACCGATCTGTACCAGGTTAATGGCGCCGTTTACCGGCAACGTATTAAATAGTATTGGCCGCGCTTGCAGTGTTGGCGTAAAGCAAAATGTGGGCACAAGTATCAGCAGTAATTGCCTGCTTGTTTTTTTCATGTAATCCTTTAGTCGCTACGGTGTGCGGATAGATATTTATCCAGCAGGCCATACGATTGCGCAGGGTATTACAAGCGAGATGCCAAAATTGATATTGCTTCATAGTCAGTAGTTTAAATGAAAATATTTATTTGGAATTAGCGAAATGCCGCTGATAATCGAAAATGAAAGGCGAAAGACATGTTCGATTAGTAGACTGAACGAGGTTGAACCTGTTGGTGAGCAATCCTGAGTTTTTAATTATGTATACCTGTATCGGTGGAAATAGATAGTTATTGCCGATAGGTGAATTTTCGCTGTTCTAAAATCTATCCGTCAACGTTTAGCGAAATATCGCTACAATATTTTTCAAGATAATTTATCTAAGTTATTGATTATTAATTATTTAATTAAATGGTGACTGATTTGAATAAATGTTGGCAAGCCGGCAGGCACAACAAAAATTAAAACTCAAAAACATACAAAACCATGAACACTTTAACAATCAACGAAGTAATCGTTCCATCGGTAGCCGATGACCCAGCATTATCGGCAGACACAAAGAAATTCCTTAACGCATTAAACAACAGCGGCGGTGTACCAATAGAATGTATGCAGCCCATTGAGGCGCGTAAAGTGCTGGTGGGCGCACAGGCATCTGTAGAGGTAGATCTATCGGGCATTGAAGAATCTGAAAAAATAATTTCTGCCGATGGCTATACCATTAAACTAAACATTGTAAAGCCGGCAGGCGCAACCGGCATATTACCGGCCTTTATATTTATCCACGGCGGCGGCTGGGTGCTGGGCGATTTCCCAACCCATAAAAGAATGGTGCGCGATCTGGCTGTGCTTTCCGGCGCGGCAGGTGTATTTATTAACTATACCCCATCTCCTGATGTACAATACCCGCAGCCTACCAACGAAATTTATGCCGCTACCCAATGGCTGGCAGCAAACGGCAACGAAATTGGTGTAGATGGCAGCCGTATAGCCCTCGTAGGAAACAGCGCGGGCGGTAATATGGCTACCGTTACAGCGCTCAGGGCTTCGCTGGAAGGCGGCCCGGAAATTAAGCTCCAGGTGTTATTCTGGCCAACGGTAAACTCCGATTTCGAAACAAATTCTTACAAACGTTTCGGTACCGGGCGCTTTTTAACTACGCTATTGATCACCTGGATGTATGAGAATTACATCCCCGATGCGGAAGACCGCAAACAGATTTATGCTGCGCCCTTACTGGCTTCTTTGGATCAATTGAAAGGCCTGCCGCCAACGCTGATACAGGTAGGCGAAGCCGATATATTTTTAGATGAAAGCCTTGCCTATGGCCGCAAGCTGGATGAAGCAGGTGTTACCGTAACTACACTTACCTACGCAGGCGCTATTCATGATTTTGGCTTGCTTAACCCGTTGGCCAACACCGCACAATCTAAATCATTGTTTCGCCATGCAGCGGCGGAGCTGAAAGCTTACCTGGCATAACTGGCTTTAACCTAACCGTATCACAACCTCACGATATATTAAACCCGGCCGCTTAAACCGGCCGGGTTATAAAACAATTTTATACTCAACAACATGAAAAATATTAAAACAGTACTATTTGTAACCGGCGCTTTTGTACACAATAATTGCTGGGATAACTGGACCGCCTACTTCGAGCAACAAGGGTACAAAACCCTTGCACCGGCCTGGCCTTTTAAAGAAGCGCCAAATGCTGCCACTCTGCGTAACAGGCAACCGAATGATCTGAGCCTTGCCCGTTTAACACTGGAAGGACTTGTAGACCATTATGCTGATATTGCTAAGTCGCTTTCCGAAAAACCTATCATTATCGGGCACTCCCTGGGAGGCTTAATTACCCAGATCCTGGTGAGCAGGGGATTGGCAGAAAAAGCTGTAGCTATTCACCCGGTACCACCGCAGGGCATTATTCCGTATGAGTGGTCGTTCCTGAAATCTACCTGGCGGGCTTTGGGTTTGTTTACCCCGGTTGATAAAACCTACCTCATGTCGTTTGAAACGTTCCAGTACGCGTTTGTGAACGGTATGCCGCTGGCCGAACAAAAGAAGATTTACGATTCATCTACCGTGCCTGAATCTAAACGTGTGGCAAGAGGAGGCCTTACCAGTGCTGCCAGGGTTGATTTTAACCAGGAGCATGCACCATTGCTGATCACCGCCGGGGATCAAGATCATATTATCCCTGCGCACTTAAACCTGCGCAATTTTAAACGTTATAAAAAGAACAATTCGGTATTAGAGTATAAAGAGTTTAAAGGCCGTAACCACTTTGTACTGGGCCAGCCTATCTGGAAAGAGGATGCCGATTATATACTAAACTGGTTAAGCCAGCACTAATCAATTACTTATCACAATAAATATGCAGCAATGAAAAATATCATATTAACAGGTAGCAGCAGCGGTTTTGGTTTACTTACCGCCCAAAAGCTAGCCGGGCAGGGGCACCATGTATTTGCCACCATGCGCAACATCAATACATCAAACATCCATAATGCCGCCAACATAAAAGAATGGGCAGCAGCCAACAATTTACAGATAGCCGTTGTAGAACTGGATGTTACCAGCGATGCATCAGTTAAACGTGCTGTTGAAGAAATAGCAGCAGCTACAGGCGGCAAAATTGATGTGCTCATTAACAACGCGGGTTCGGCGTTCATCGGCATCAACGAAACACTGAGTGCCGAGCAAACCAACCAGATGTTTCAGATAAACGTAATAGGGGGTAGATAGGATGATAAAAGCCGTGCTGCCTTATATGCATAAACAAAAGAGTGGTTTAATGGTCACACTATCGAGCATTGTTTCGCGACAACCCATCCCGGTTATGGGGATCTATGGGGCAAGCAAAGCCGCAGTGGATGCCTTAACAGTAAGTTACCACTACGAACTTAAACCTTTAGGCATAGATGCGGTGAACCTGCAGCCCGGTGCTTATCCTTCAACCGATATAGTGAGCAAACAGCCAGTACCAGCTAACCAAGATGCGGAGGCAAATTACTGTGATGGTATAATTGCCTACAAAAACGGCTTGCTTAAATATTTTGAACCCAATGAGAGCAGTCCAAATCCTGCAGAGGTAGCAGATGCTGTAGCCAAACTGGTAAACACCCCGGCAGGCGAACGCTCGCTGTGGACCATCGTAGGAGGAGGTCCGTTACAGCCTTACTTTGAGCAGATAAACCAAACATCCAAAACTATTGTGGATACTATTTTAAGCAGGGGCGGGCATTAAGAGCAACTGTCATGTTGAGGAACTAAACATCTGATCGCCGATCATACCGTAGATTAAATCCTTCGCCGTCACTCAACATAACAAATCTTTCAAAAATAATACTGATTAAATCAAATGAATAATATCACCATTACCCATATAGATACCGCCTGTGTTCTTTTAGAAATAAACGGGTACCGTATCCTTACCGATCCCACGCTGGACAGGGCCGGCAGGTTGTACTATCATGGGTATGGTTCGGTATCGCGCAAAACGGATAATCCGGGCTTACAAATGGCCGATCTGCAAAATATCGACCTTATACTTTTAAGCCACCATCAGCATAAAGACAATTTTGATGATAACGGCAAGGCTTTTACTAAAACAGTAACCAATGTTATCTCTACTGTATCGGCAAGCAAGGCCATGCCCGGTATTACCGGATTAAACAACTGGCAAACGCATTGCATCGTTACAGATAAAGTTAAAAACCTGCGCATTACCGCTACGCCGGCCCAACATCATCCCTGGTGGATCCCGGAGTTTATATCCGGCGAGGTAATTGGTTTTATCATCGAGTTTGATGGGCAGGAGGATGGCGTTATCTATATCACAGGCGATACCGTTTATTTTGAAGGCATTAACCAGGTAGCCAGACGTTATAAGATAGATATCGGTATCTTCCACGTAGGTGCTGTACAGTTTAGATACCTTACTGGTTTGGGCGAATATACCATGAACGGCAAAGGACTGCTGCAGGCCGTAGAAGTGCTCGACCCCAAGAAAGTTATCCCGGTGCATACCCGCGGCTGGACACACTTTAAAGAAAAAGAGAGCGACCTGCACACCCTGCTCAGTATGAATCAGCTTACTAAATATCGCACCATCTTCCTTATTTCCGGCGTGCCGACTAAAATTTAAAAGTTACGCCGGTAAAAGCGTCCCCGGTTCCTGGCTGATAAGTACTTTAATAGGCAGCGTCATTTTTATGGTTAGGCCGTCATCGTTTATCAATTCCAGGGTGCCGCCTATTTGCTGGCTCAGGCCCCGCATCAGGCTCATGCCAAGTGAATTGCTGGTATCCAAATCGAAATCTCCCGGTATACCTTGGCCATTGTCGGTGATAGTAAGCAGCAGGATCTGGTTGGGCAGCTCATCAAGCGCTATGGTTATTTTGCCTTTGTACGTGCAGTTAAACGCATATTTTATGGAGTTGGTAATGGCCTCGTTCAGGATAAGGCCAATAGGTACGGCTTGCGCCACATCCAGGCAAATGGGTTCAATTTCTGCTACTATTTCTATTGAGCGGGTGGTATCAAAGCTTTCTTCGAGGTAGGTTACCAAATCCGTAATGTATTCAAACATATCTATGTTAGCCAGGTTGTCCGACTGGTAAAGCTTTTGATGGATCAGCGAAATAGAATGCATCCGGTTCTGGCTTTCGCGGATAGCATCCAGGGCAATATCGTTGTTCAGATAGGCCGACTGCGTATTTAACAAACTGATCACTATCTGCAGATTGTTCTTCACCCGGTGGTGGATCTCTTTCAACAGCCACTCACGCTCTTTCAAAAGCTTATCCTTATCATCCACCAATACCTGCAGCGATTCATTCTTTTTGTTGATAACGAGTTGCTTGGCTTCCAATTGCACGTTGCTGCGCTTTTTGATCTGGAAACGGTTGAAGATAACCCCCAGTAATATTGCGAGTAAAACTATGCCGCCGATAACCAGGTTGCGGATTAGTCCGGCCTGCTCCAACTGGCTTTTTTGCAGCGTGCTTTGTTTGGTAAGCAGGTTAATGTGCCTGCTTTTAAAAGCGATGTCCTGGTCTTTTTTGTAGCTGTCAAACTCCACCTGCATTTCGGCCATTGCCCGGTTTTTGCCCTGGTTAAAAAGCGAATCTTCATTGGCTTTATACCTTTGGTAATGCTTAATGGCCGATATGTATCTTCCCTGTGCCGAATCTATTTTGAAATAGCTTATCTCAATATTCGACCGCTGCATCAGGAAGCCAGATTTGTTAACCATCGAATCGCATTTAGCCAGCATACCCTTTGCTTCATCATACCTTTTGGTTAGGATGTAAAGTTGTATAGCTACCATGCTCATATTCATATAAGTTTCGCTAGGCACTTTTGCAGTGCTTGCCAGTTTTAGCATTTGCCTGCAGTACTTTTCGGCCATAGCGAAGTTCTGCATCTTTATATAAATATTGGTATAATGCGCGGTTATGTACATGCGTGTGTTATCATCATACGGCGGATAATTTTTAACCGTATAATCTAATAAAGCAAGCGCTTTTTTATATTGGCCAAGTTTCCAAAATATATTGGCCAGGTTGCCTGATATATTGATAACAGCCGGTTTATGATTGTTTTTCCGGGCTAGTGCTACCCCTTTTTCATAATAGTGCCTGGCGTTTTGATATTCATGAGTTTGCATGTACGTCATACCTAAACGGTTATAAATGGCACACATCATCATACTACTATCTTTTTTTGCCTCGGCTATTTTGGCGGATAGCAAACCGTATTTTAATGCCTCACGCGAGTTATTAAGCGCCATGGCAATGTTACCAAGTAAGCCGTAAATGTCTTCCAGATTGGTTTGTTTTGCAGCCTGGTAAAGTGCCAGGGATTCTTTTAACTCTTTGTACGATTTATTAAGGTCGTTTTCCATACCGTACAGGTCCCCGAGATATTTTTTTGCATCTGCCAGTTTTAGGATGTTGTTGGTTGTGGCGAGTTTCTGCACGGCAGCTTCATAAAGTTTTATTTTGGGATGGCCTTCGGTCTCGGAATTATAATAGCTGGCAAGCTCTATGCAGGCGTTAGCAGCCTCTAAGGGATAATTAAGCTTGCTTAACAGGTCAACTGCTTTTTGGGCCAGTTGTTTACCGGTTGCTGTTTGTCCGTTTTCGCGTAAAGCCGATGACAGCATGGTTAACGATAAGCCTTTGCCTTTGGCGTAGTTTAACTTATCACTTAAAGCTTCTGCCTGTTTAGCATAATTTATGGCCGTGTTCAGGTCTGCTTTTTCTTCGCCAGGTTTAAAAATAAAGGCCGAGGCTATCCTATTCAACAACAGTACTTTATTTGTATCTGCTTTACTGTCTGCCACCTGCTTTAATGATTTTTTAAGGTCGATATTGTCGGCTCCCTGTGCAAAGGCATGCGAAAGGCACGAGCAAAACATGCATATAAGCAGTATAAACCGAAGTAAGTTAGATTTCATCATCATAAGGTGTTAAGGTGGTAGTAACAATAATTGGTATTCGCTAATAATATCAATAAGTAGCAACAGATATTATTTACAGTCCCGCAAAAGCTTGTAATACAAATATTTATAAATATAAGGCAAAATATAAATAATAGAAATTTAATATTCTTAAAAGGTGTGCTTCGCTGGTTAATTAAAATAGCTTTTAACGCCGAGGCTAAAAGCCCCTCATTTGTTCGGGAAAGTAAAAGTTTGTCCGATATCGATCACTTTTTGAAAATGGATTTTATGTAAAGTGTTGATTTGTAAACAAATAAGTTTGGTACATGGCTTGCAAAACCCTGTTCATAATATTTACAAAAATGGATCAGGTAATAGAACAGGAAGTAACCGCCCGGAAAAAGAAAAAGGGCATCATAATAGGAGGAGTGATAGTTGCCGTTTTGGTGCTGACCGTATGGCTGGTACGCACCACGCTAAAGTCGACTATCCCCCGTGCGCAGATCACAACAGCCGTAGTAGAAGAGGGCAGCGTAGAAAATACCCTGAACGCTACCGGCGAAGTTTTGCCCGAGTTTGAAGAGATCTTAACCAGCCCCATCAGTGCATCTATTAAAAATGTAGTGATGGATGCGGGAAACAAGGTAAAGGCAGGGCAATCCATACTAACGCTTGATAAATCTGCTGCGCAAACCGAGTTTGAGAAGATCAACTTTCAGATGCAGAGCAAAAAGAATGAGATCAGCAAACTGAAGCTCGATCTGAATAAAAGCTTTTTCGATATCAAATCTAATAAAGATATCAAGCAGCTCCGCATCACCAATCTTGCCGATGCAGTGGAAAATGCAAAGCGCTTGTTTAAAGCCGGCGGTGGTACCCGCGAGGGCATTGAGCAAGCCGAACTAAACCTTAAAGTTGCCCAGTTGGAAAAGAAGCAGCTGGAGAACGAGATCAAAAACAAACAACAAACCATGCAGATAGAGATCAGAGAAGCGGAGATTGCGCTGGCTATTCAGGAAAATGATCTGCACGAATTACAGCGCAAACTGCAGCTGGCTGATATTATAGCTACCCGCAGTGGTGTGGTAACCTATATAAATAAAAACATCGGCGCAACCATACGCGAAGGGGATGCCCTGGCCCGTATTGCCGACCTGGGCAGTTTTAAGGTGAACGGCAGTATCTCCGATAGTTATATGGATCAGCTGCGGAATGGCATGCCGGTAATAATACGCATTAACGAAACGCAGTTGAAGGGTCATGTGCAAAACGTTTATCCATCGGTGCAAAACAGTATTGTAAGCTTTGATGTGCAGCTGGATGAACGCAATAACAAGCAGCTGCGGCCTAATATGAAGGTTGATGTTTACATCGTAACAGATATGCGCAGCAAAACCATGCGGATAGCCAACGGCGCTGCATTTAAAGGTGCTGCCGATCAGGATATCTTTGTGATCAACGGGGGGAAGGCCGAAAGGAGGGCAGCGCACATCGGCCTCAGTAACTTTGATTTTGTGGAGATAAAAGACGGCGTTAAACCCGGCGACGTGGTGATTACCTCGGATATGAGCGAGTACAAAAACACTAAAGAGCTCACTATTAAAGATTAATTGCCATGAAATACCTTTCCACAATTATATTATTATTACTTATTGGCCGGTCGGCCTTATGCAGCCCGGGTAGTGATACCGTAAGGCTATCGCTGCAGCAGGTGGTAGAGATGGCAAAAATGAATTCCATAGCTGCTAAACAAGCTACTACCGTGCGCGAAACCAAGTATTGGCAATGGCGTACCTTTAAATCTAACTATCAGCCACAGTTATCCTTAACCGGAATTTTACCGGGCTACAGCAAAACCACCCAGCAGGTATTACAACCCGATGGTACTATCCTGTTTCAGCCGGTGCATAACGATAATTCATCATTGCAGCTGGATTTTAGCCAGAGCATCACCGCAACAGGCGGAACCATATATGGTACCACTTCTATGCAGCGCTTTTATGATTTCGACAGGGATAACGTATTATATAACGGCGTACCTTATGCCATTGGGTATAGCCAGCCGCTGTTTCAGTTCAATGCTTTGCGCTGGGATAAAAAGATAGAGCCGCTGAAGTTTAACGAGAGCAAGCAGGCTTACATAGAATCGCAGGAGCAAATAGCTATTACCGTGAGCGGTTACTTTTTTGACCTGCTGCTGGCGCAGGAGAATTTAAAAATTGCTGAAACCAACTTCATCAACACCCAAAAAATTCTTAAGATAGCTAACTTGAAGTTTGAATTGGGTAAAGTATCCAAGAACGAGATCTTACAATTGCAACTGGAAAGACTAAATGCCCAAAAAGCTGTAGGTACCGCCAAACGCGATATGGAAATAGCTACGCTTAATTTGCGCACCTACACCGGTGCAGAAGGGGATGATAAAATTGCACTTGCCTTGCCAGGTTCTTATATCAATATGGAAGTATCTGCCGAGAAGGTACTAACTGAGGCCTTTGCAAACCGATCTGATGCGATTGCCTTTATGCGCCGCATTGCCGAAGCCAAACGCGATGTAGCCAAAGCAAAAGGCCAAAGCGGGTTGGTTGCCACATTGACAGCTAACCTGGGTTTTTCTAATACAGCCCGCAACATACCTGATGTGTACCGCTCGCCGCAGAACCAGCAGTTACTGCAGTTACAATTTAGTATTCCGGTGCTGGATTGGGGCCGGTCTAAATCTCGGGTGAAAACGGCACAGGCAAACGAGCAGTTTACCGAGTACGCCGTAGAGCAGGACAAGCAAACGTTTAAGCAGCAGATTGTAACCCAGGTTACGCTATTTAATATGATGAAGAATCAGTTGGTTTTCACCGCACAGGCAGATAGCATAGCCTCTGAAAAATACCAGATAGCCCGCGAACGCTACGTATTGGGCGACCTGAGCATTACCGATCTCAGCATTGCCTTCCAGGAAAACGACCAGGCCAAGCGCGATTATATTGCCGCCCTCCGCGATTTCTGGGGAGCATATTATCAGCTGCGCTATCTGAGCCTATACGATTTCGAAAGGAACGAGAAAATAGCTTATCGATAGAGACAAGAGATAAGAGCCAAGAGATAAGATAGAAGGAACAAGGATAAAAAATAGAATCAGGAGATAAGACGAAAGTAAAGCTATAAGCGGGCGACACCAGTGAACTAATGAACAATTGAACTAATAAAACATCACATGATACAACTACACAACATCGAAAAAGTTTACCGTACGGATACCATCAAGACACTGGCATTGAACAGCATAAGCCTTGAGGTTAAAAAGGGCGAGTTCCTTTCTATAATGGGGCCTTCGGGCTGCGGTAAGAGTACGCTGCTCAATATAATGGGGCTGCTGGATATGCCATCTAAGGGAACTATAAAAATTGACGACCAAACAACCGATAAATTTAGCGATAAGCAACTGGCTGCGTTCCGTAACAGGAAATTGGGTTTCATCTTCCAAAGCTACCACCTGATAAACGACCTGCAGGTGCTGGATAACGTAGAACTACCTTTGCTTTATCGCGACACTACCGCCAAAGAACGTAAAGCACTGGCAACCGAAGCCTTGGAAAAAGTGGGTTTGAGCAACCGAATTAAACACTTCCCTTCACAACTTTCGGGCGGGCAGCGCCAGCGTGTGGCTATTGCAAGGGCCATTGTGGGCAGGCCGGAAATAATTCTGGCTGATGAGCCTACCGGTAACCTGGATAGCGCTATGGGTAACGAGATAATGGATATCCTGCTGGGCCTTAACAGTAACGATGGCACCACCATTGTAATGGTAACACACGACGAGAATATGGCGCAAAAAACGCACCGATTAGTGCGGTTATTTGATGGTTCGCAGGTTCAATAATTCATCAGCCTAAACATTCATATTATGCTTAAAAATTATTTTAAAATAGCCATTGCGGTTTTAAAAAGAAGAAAGTTCTTCACTTTCATCAGCCTGTTTGGTATCAGCTTTACGCTCACCATTTTACTGGTAATGACTGCTTTTATAGATAAGGTAACCAACGATAATTATCCCGACAGGAAACGGGATCGCTCGCTCTACATTGGTAAGATAGAACTGCGCGGCAAAGAATCCATGAACTCCAGTGGGTTAAGTTATTATTATATCGATCATTACATCACCAAAATGAAAACGCCTGTTAAAGTGGCCATTTCATCAGGTTTTGGTTCTACTAATACCTATGTTAATAATCGTAAAATCGTTATTAATTACAAATATACTAACTCCGATTTTTGGGAAGTCCTTGATTTTGATTTTGTGGAAGGTAAACCCATCAGCAGGCAGCAAACAGATAATGCTGAACGTGTTACCGTAATATCTGAGGACATGAAAAAAGACTACTTTGGAAATGATAAAAGCCCTGCAGTTGGCAAATATATAGAAGCAGATAATATTAAATACCGGGTTTGTGGTGTAGTTAAAAGCTTGCCGATAACTGCTTATATTTTATATTCAGATATCTATCTTCCTATTACTACCTCTAAAACAAAACTGGGCGCTGATAAAAGCTATATGGGCAATTACGGTGCTATAGTACTTGCTAAAGACGCAGATGAAGTACCTAAAATGAAAAAAGAATATGCTGATATTGTAGCAAAACTGCCAATACCCGGTAAGGAGTGGGATCATGTTTACAGCCATGCTGATTCTTACCTTGAAGGCTACGTACGCACGGGGAATGAGAAAAACTCGGGCGTTGTATATGCTTTTACTGCAATAGGTTTGTTTGCCTTATTTGTAATGCTGCTGCCTACCTTAAACCTGGTAAATGTAAACATTACACGCATTATGGAGCGCTCATCAGAAATTGGAGTGCGCAAGGCTTTTGGGGCATCATCAAAAACATTGGTTTACCAGTTTATAGTAGAGAATCTCATACTTACTTTATTTGGCGGGATGATAGGCGTTGCGCTGTCAGTGGTGGTGATGTATTTTATTAATGATGCTGAATTAATTGCCAATCTAAACCTGCGTTTAAATTTTACGGTACTGGGGTACGCTTTGCTTACCTGCCTTTTCTTTGGCTTGTTGTCTGGCGTTTATCCTGCCTGGCGCATGTCGAAACTCAATATTGTTACAGCTTTAAAGGCTCAATAAATTTAATCTTAAATTCAAATATTATGTTCAAGCATTTATTTAAAATAATTTGGAATAAAAAGAAGCAAAATTCTCTGCTAATGGTAGAAATCCTGCTTTCTTTCATGGTCATATTTGCGGTGTTCAGCTTTGCCCTCAACTCATATAACAACTACGCCAAACCTATGGGCTTTAATTACCATAGTGTTTGGGCCATCAGTTACAATCATACATTAGAAACCAGTAATTCTGATTCGGTAACATTAGTATATCAAAGCCTGTTGCGCAATATCAAGTCGATGCCGCTGGTAGTTAATGCAGGATACGCCAGTAGCAATATCCCATTCAGCAATAATCACATGAGCACCGGTATTACCAATAACGGTATCTATGTAGATCATGTTAACAATTTCTTTATGGACGAGAATTACATCAGCACCATAGGGGCTGAAATGCTGGCTGGCCACTGGTACAGTAAAGCAGACCAGGCATCGAAGTTAAAGCCTATTGTTATTAATAAAACGCTTAAAGAAAAGCTATTTGGGAAAACCGATGCTATTGGCAAACCGTTTGGCGACGATGCTAAGAACAAGCAAAAGATAATAGGTGTAATTGATGACATTAAAACAGATGGCGATTACCAAAAAGCTGCGCCGGCGCTTTATAATATGCACGATACGGCTGCTTACAAATGGATGGGTAAAATATTGGTAAAAGTTACACCCGGGGCTAACGCCGCCTTTGAGGGGAAACTATATAAGCTGATGTCGAACACATTTAAAAATTCAAATATCGAGATAGAGCATCTAGATAATAAACTTACTAACTACAACAAGTTTACGCTTGTGCCTCTCATTATTCTTTCTATTGTTGCAGCGTTCCTTATTATTAATGTTGCACTGGGAATATTTGGGGTGCTTTGGTACAACATCAATAAGCGGCGAGGCGAAATCGGGCTGCGCAGGGCTGTTGGTGCACCCGGTAATTCCGTATCGGCGCAATTGGTTTATGAGGCTTTAATATTAGCTACGCTTGCCTTAACTATCGGATTGTTTTTCGCCATGCAGTTTCCACTGCTAAATGTATTTGATTTGCCGGCAAGCGTCTACATTGTTGCTATGTTTTTGGCTGTTATGTTTATTTATTTATTGGTGCTGGTATGTTCATTGTATCCGGGCAGGCAGGCGGCGGCAATTTATCCGGCAGTTGCTTTACATGAGGAATAAAAATTAGCTTTGAAGTATGATACTGGTTATTGATGATGATATTGCGGTTCGCACCTCTTTGCAACTCCTTTTAAAAAGTGAAGGATATATCATAAAGGGTGCCGAAACCCCTGCGGAGGCCCGGAAGATAATTAAAGAGGAAAATCCGGAACTGATCATCCTTGATCTTAACTTCTCTATCAGTACCACCGGCGAAGAAGGAATGGTGTTGCTGGGTGATATCAAAAAGATGGATGCCGCTATCCCTGTAATACTCATAACTGGCTGGGGGAGCATTGCGCTGGCGGTACAGGGCATGAAGATGGGCGCCAACGATTTTATTAATAAACCATGGGATAACGGCCACCTGCTGCAATCGGTAAGAACGCTGTTAGATCTGCGGGAGAAAACTCTGGTTAACCGCACCCGCAAACAGCTGGATAAGGAATATGACTTTCAGCAGATCATAGGTGAAGACCCGCAGATGCTGCAGATCCTGGAAACCATCGGTCGAGTTGCAGGTACCGACGCCTCAATACTTATTATGGGTGAAAGCGGCACGGGTAAGGAGCTGATTGCGGAAGCTGTGCACCAGAACAGCCTGCGCCTTAATAAACCTTTTATTAAGGTAAACCTGGGTGGCATCTCTACCTCATTGTTCGAGAGCGAGATGTTTGGCCATGTGCGGGGGGCTTTTACCGATGCACGTTTCGACAGGGCCGGCCGCTTTGAGATGGCCAACAAGGGTACCATCTTTTTAGATGAAATTGGAGATCTGGATGCAGGCAGCCAGGTGAAGTTGCTGCGCGTATTGCAGGATCGTACTTACGAGGTATTGGGTAGTAGCCGCACCAAAACGGTGGATGTGCGTATTGTTTGCGCCACCAATAAAAACTTGAGTAACATGGCTAACAGCGGTGCCTTCAGGGAAGATCTGCTGTACCGCATTAACCTCATTACCGTAACGTTGCCCGCCCTGCGCGAGCGGCCGAAGGATATCCCGTTGCTGGTAGATTTTTTTATCAATAACCTTAAACAGATCTACAATCGCCCGGGGCTGTCGGTATCAAAAAGCGCTATGAAGTGGCTGCAGCAGTTGCCTCTGCCGGGTAATATCCGGCAGTTGAAAAACCTGGTAGAGCGCTCTATTCTGGTAAGTAAGAAGAACGTGCTGGAGATAGACGATTTTAAATCGCAGTTGGAACTCTCGCCCCAAAAAAGCGGCAACGCGCAATGGCCGGGCGTAGGCACCATCACGCTGGAACAAATGGAGGTGGAGATGATAAAACGTGCCATGCAATATCATAAAAATAAAGTATCTAAAGCTGCCAACGCCTTAGGGCTTACCCGCAGCGCGCTATATCGGCGGTTGGATAAATTTGAGATCCCTTACGATGAAGCTGAGGACTAAGTATATTCTGTTTGTTGTAATTGTACACTTGGTAACGCTGGGCTTGTCGTTCTATATCTTTGATAAAAACAGGCTGTACTTTATTGTGTCAGAAGTTTTTGTGATCATTTCCATTGTGATATCCATACAGCTTTACCAACAGCTCATTAGCCCCATAAAAATGTTGCTGCAGGGAATAGAGGCTATTAAAGACCAGGATTTTAACGTAAACTTTTTACCAACCGGCAAACACGAGGTTGACGAATTAATAAATGTATATAACCGCATGATAGACGAACTTAGAAACGAACGCACGCGGCAGGAAGAACAGCATTTTTTCCTGGAGAAACTGATATACACTTCGCCAACCGGCATCGTGATACTGGATCATGATAACCGCATCCAGCAGATGAATCCTAAGGCTGCCCGCATACTTAATATAGATGTAAAAGCGCTGGCTGGTGTGGATATCAGCAAGGTTAGTCACCCGTTGTTAGAGCAGGCCGCAAGTTTAAAAGCGGGTGACACAATTACGATAAAAACGGATAGCATTAATACCTACAAGCTGCAGAAATCGCACTTTGTCGACCGAGGCTTTCAGCGGAATTTCCTGATGATAGAAGAGCTTACCGCCGAAATACTGGCTGCAGAAAAGAACGTTTACGGTAAGGTGATCAGGATGATGGCGCACGAGGTGAATAACACCATTGGGCCGGTTAACTCTATCCTGCAATCTGCCCTTCATACCGGTACCCTTTGGCAAAACAAGGAGGACAGCCAATTGAACAATGCCCTGCAGGTAGCCTTTGACCGTAACCAGAACCTCAACCACTTTATGCGCAACTTTGCCGACCTGGTTAAACTTCCCGAAGCTAATAAAAAACAAACCGACCTGAATCAGTTGATAAAGGCCGTAATTCAACTGATGCAGATAAAGGCGCAGGAAAAGCATGTGCAGTTAATATTTGCGCCACCGGCACAACCTTTTATCATTAATGCCGATGTGCAGCAGTTAGAGCAGGCCTTTATTAATATTGTAAAGAACGCTGTTGAAGCTATTGATAACGAAGGTTGGGTTGAATTTGCCATAAATATTAAAACCAAAACCCTTACCATTACGGATAGTGGCAAGGGCATAACCGATGAGCAGAATGCACAACTTTTCACCCCATTCTTCAGCACTAAAAAAGACGGGCAGGGGATAGGCCTTACCCTGGTGCGCGAGATATTGATGAAGCATAATTATGAGTTCTCGTTAAAAAGCGTTGCAGCCGGGCAAACAGTGTTTGCCATTCACTTATAGTATCGTTCTTGTTAAACCACTGAAACCTTCTTCATGTTAACTATGGTGTTTATATAGCGTTCGTAGAACAACCAAACATAATTCATTCCTTTTATCAGTCACAAATCTGTTACATGAATTTAATTTGGTATTAAAAGCTTTAATCAGTAATGTAATATTGTTAATATTAGCGTTGTCCAAATACAGCGTAACTTGTTATGGATATACTGATTGCGTAATTAACATAAATACAAATGATTAGATCTTTAAAGATTGCATTGCTGGCTCCCTCGCTGGCAATTATGGCCTTTACTGCTGCAGCCCAAATTACTACGGGGCCAAAGCTGATAGAAAAGGTAACACGTAAAGGTACCGAACTGGTTATCCCTTATGAAAAATACGTACTGCCCAACGGGTTAACCGTAATACTGGCCGAAGACCATTCGGACCCATTGGTGCATGTGGATGTTACCTACCATGTGGGTTCGGCCCGCGAGGAGATTGGTAAATCGGGCTTTGCCCACTTCTTTGAGCATATGATGTTCCAGGGAAGCGACCATGTGCCTAATGGTGACCATTTTAAGATCATCACCGAAGCAGGGGGTACCCTAAACGGTTCTACTAACCGCGACCGTACCAACTATTTTGAAACCGTACCTGCCAACCAGTTAGAAAAAATGCTTTGGCTGGAAAGCGACCGCATGGGCTTTTTGCTTGACGCTGTTACCCAGCAAAAATTTGAAGTTCAGCGTGCTACTGTTAAGAACGAACGCGGCCAGAACTACGATAACCGCCCATACGGTTTAGCCAGCGAATATACAGGTAAAAACCTGTATCCATACGGCCACCCATACTCGTGGTTAACCATTGGTTATATAGAAGAACTGAACAAAGTAGGTGTTAACGATCTGAAGAACTTTTTTCTGAGATGGTACGGCCCTAACAACGCAACCGTTACTATCGGCGGCGATATCAACCCTAAACAAACCTTAGCACTGGTAACTAAATACTTTGGCAGTATCCCTAAAGGGCCAGCTGTTAAAAATGCATCGTTCCCGGCGCCTGTATTAACAGCAGACCGTTATGTTTCTTATGTAGATAACTACGCTAAATTACCATTGCTTTCTGTTACCTATCCGGG
>Ga0247734_1000249_pt1 | contig 48281 bp, 48 predicted proteins | sample UWRJL103311B2_FD_180933 | JGI IMG/M metagenome (GOLD analysis project Ga0247734, IMG submission 180933) | Plant litter microbial communities from Arlington Agricultural Research Station in Wisconsin, United States - UWRJ-L103-311B-2 | ecosystem: Environmental > Terrestrial > Plant litter >...
AAGAAAAGGAATTTTGAGAAAGGAATAAACGCAGCTTTTTTATATAATTGTATGATCTTTTGAGTGGCACGGTTTGACCGAAATACCTGGCACCATCACTCCGAAATACCCAGACGAAGCATTTCAATCGTGAGCCAGGCAATTATTGCAATAATTTCCTTGAGGCATTGAGACCACATCTTCTTCAATTCTTAATTGATTATGGTATGACTCAGTATGATTTCACATTCAAGTTTTTGATGAATGGTACGATGCATAAACTGTATATGGTTAAGGCAGCATAAAGAAATAAATATGTCATATAAAATTGGCGTTGATTTTAACCCTGATTTCATATTTAAATGTTACTTTGTTGTTGAGTGACTTTAGTGGTTTGCAAGATGGATTTACTAGAGTAGGATTCCCTTAGTGTTTATTCAGGATACATGGGGTAAGTGTGTTAATTGTCAGACTTATAAATGGTATATTTTTTACTACATAATTGCTAGAAAGAACTCGAGTGCTGAAATTCCTCTAATATTGCGTTTTTATGCAGTTGTTGGCTTAGTCTGTGGAATCTTTCTGATAAGCATATTTAATATGTCTTATTTCAAAAACTCGCTCCAGAAATTTCGGTTAGTTAACGGTTCTTTGACCATAATAATGGGTTGTATAGTTTTATATTTTATTATAAACTTGTATGGGATTTTTAAAAAGCAAAACTAAAATTATCATTATGATCATTTTTGCTGTGATTTTTTTTGGCGTAAACTTTCTATTATATTTTAAATATCAGGATGTTCTAACAGAAATGGCTTTTAGGGGAAGAATTGATGGAATCGTTTATGATGAGAAAAACATACCTAATATTACGGTAAACAAGAAAAGATATCACCTAATAACATTTAGGAAAGAATTTAAAAGAAGAGTCGCAATCGGTGACAAAATCGAAAAGAAAAAAGGTGCGCGAGTCTTTACAGTTACCAAGAACAACTCAGGAGAAGTGTTAAAATTTGAATTCTAAAAAGGGGAGGGTAACAAACCCTCTGCGGTTGCGGGATATATTTCTAGACAATTTAAGTAAGTGTAAAATAAAAAGAAATTTTATATTATAGTCGAGATGGTTTAGTGACTTATAATCAGTAAGATTACGGCGCACGGTTCTATGACCCGGTGATTGGGCGTTTCAGTACTGTAGACCCTCTTTTTGAGAAAATGAGGAGATATTCGTCATATAACTATTCTTTAAATAATCCGATTACATTTATAGATCAGATGGAATGGGTGCACAGGATGTGATCTTAAAAGGAGCCGAAGCTAAAGCAGCTTTCCAGCAGTTACAGGCGTCTGTAAATGGTTATTTAACATTATCTATGGATAAAGGAAGCGGGAAGGTCAGTTATTCACAAAATATAGCTGGTCCAACAGGAACGGCAGTGCCAGCCAATTCAGGTAGTCAACAATTAATTTTTCTGTGTAACCAGCGCACAAACCTCCGGTAGTAATAATGAAGGTTCCTTAATTGAATATATTATGAGATACATACTAATCTTAATATCTCTAATACTTGTTGCGTGTGCATCGCATAAAATGGATAGTAAATCTTCCATTAAAAATAATATAGCGACTTATAATGTTTATAAGATTGATTCCATCAATACTTACTATCTTATTTATGCTAAAAAAAATGACTCGCTTTATAATATAGTTTCAAAAAAGGAAGTGGTGAAAAGCGGTAATAAAATTCAATTAAATAGCAGCTATGCCTTTAACTTGCATTCAAGTTTGTCAGAGTTTCGAATAGGTAATATCCATGATATCACCAAAAACATCAAACATAAATTGTTTCGCTTTTGATAAGGAGACTAATATTTGTTTGGAAGGGGACTCTATAAGAGATTTGTATTCTGCTGATAATATAAAAGCGATACACTTTTTCAAAAAGAAGCAATAATAACAACTGGAAAATATAAAGCTTGGTTCGAATGAGCCAGGCTTTGTTTTTTATTGTCCGTAAGCCTTTCTGGCTTTTGCGTCTCTTAGGAAAGTGTCTGTGATTGTAGAAGACCTGCGGCAGTTAAAAGCTGATCATATCAGGCTGAAAGAAGGTAAGATCACCATTCCGGCAGGACCTGCCAGTAATAGCAGGGTGCTAAAACTGAAAGCCTCGCAGATCATGGAACTTCACGAATATATACAGGTTACCCGTTGAAAGAAAAGGATCTCCGCAGGGTTCAGTACATGGCCGGGCACCGTTATGTCAGCAGTACCAAACGTTACCAGACCAGTGACCTGGAAGACCTGAAAGAGGCGTTAAAAAAATATCATCCAATAAAATAACCACCATAAGCACCTATCTAAATACATTTGCAGTATTAGTCCGTTAACTAAAACCGTTATACCTGATGAGGTAGTGATGAGTAAAATCTATCTAGTCCGTGATCAAAAAGTGATGCTGGATAGTGATCTGGCAGAGTTGTATGGGGTTGAAACCAAAGTGTTAAAACAAGCTGTACGACGTAATATGACGCGATTCCCGGATGACTTTATGTTTGAAATGACTAAAGAAGAGCTGGAAAGTTTGAGGTCACAAATTGTGACCTCAAAGGAAGGACGTGGTGGTGCACGCTATATGCCTTTCTGTTTCACTGAACAGGGAGTAACGATGTTATCCTGTGTGTTAAACAGTGAAAGGGCTATTCACGTCAACATCCAGATCATCCGGATCTATACCCGGATACGGGAAATGCTGATGGCACATAAAGATGTGTTCATCAGGGTAGAGCAGGCTGAAAAACAGTTACTGAAACACGATCAGAAAATAGAACTGTTGTTTACTTATCTGAGTAAATTCATTGAAAAGGAAGAACAGCCGAGAACAGAAATCGGCTTTAAACGTAAAGTTAATAATCTGAACAATTGATAGTTGAATTTCCTGGGCTCCGAATATTTAGACGCAAAATGGGACATTTACAAAAAACATTCAGACTATTATAGGGAGATGTAAAGTATACTAATGTAGTTAGGTCAAATTTTAAAGAGATAGTGGTACCGGTTCATGTGAAAACCTCAAGTGCTGAATTATACGTTGCGGATAGGGATGTAATTATTGAACATTTACAAAAAGAAAAGGAAGGGATTACTGATTTATTGGACCGGTTTACAAATAATACAGACAGGACTTGATAATCTTAATTTTGATCTACCGCGTTCCCACAACTAGGCAGTTTACCAACGGGGTTCAGTGTATTATGGGTTCGCCTGAGGAAAGAGGGCGGCAACCGAGGAAGGCCGATATTGCTAATTGACCTTCCTCCATAGTTGGCTGTCGTTGTTTTCTTTGGATTTTAAAATTAGCTCACCTCTTTCGCTTTTTTCCATAATCAAAGACACCGTTCCGGGTCGCATATAAGTTAAACGTTTTTCTTTCAAAATAGCTGTAATCTTTGTATATCTATTTTTCAACCGCTTTATAGGTATTTTCACTAACTCATATGGAATGCCGGTGATGCTTAACATCATAGAATCATATTTGTGATCAATGATAAAAGAGGATTGTCCCATTGTATCGATGGAGTAAGTTATCAGCCTTTGATGGTCACCATCAAAAATTGCAATCAAGGCTTGTGCGGGTGTGCCATCTTCATACTTTAGTTGGAGTGATACATGCGTATCTTCATTTTTTTTGACCTGTTCATCAAAAGTGTAGTTTGAGGATGGTTTATTTTTAATCTCCTTATATGTTAATAAAAGCAAACTATCTTTTATTTTGAAATTTCCATGCCCGAAACTTCTAAATGTACCACCCTTAGTTTCATCTGTGAATTGATCATTTTCAAAAGTGATTGTCCTGTTTCCATGTTCCAACGGATAAATATACTTACCAATTAAATGCTGAGTAAAAGCAGCCCTGCTGGTTAACAGCGAGCTTAAAAGTAATATTATCGTTTTAAATTTCATATAAATATGTTTACCATCCGGCTACAGTTCCTTTTTAAGGCGTCGAGACGCCATTTGTGTCTTTTTGATATTGTTCTATACTGATCGTATTGCTTATTCTATCTTTTGCTGCGGTTGGCAAATTTCAAATCCAATATTAGCGTACTTGTAAAAAATAAACTTTCCCAGAATCCTCTAGCTCTGCATCAAGCTGGTCGTCAATTTTGAACTTGTATATCTTCCACTCATTTTTCGGTTTGTAAAAAATAAATATGATACGATAGGGCTGTATTTCGTGTTTCACCAAATAACTCATCAAAATAAGACTTTTGGTAGCATATTGCGTGGTAATTAGCTCATAACCATTGTAAGCACCTGCTAGATTGCTGAACGAGGACAATTTATCCTTGACATTCAAGAGCTGGTCCTTTGTTACTCCTTGATTTTTACTAAAAATAAAATCAACAGCCTCGCCAGGACTATTATTTCTGTACTTCTCAAAAAATAAACTGGCTAAATTTTCCAATTCAGGGTTTTTGTCAGGGACATTCTGACTTTTCTCCCTGCAGCTGACAATAAAAATAAGGAGAAATGGAATAATATACCTCATAGGAATAATATATGTTTTATGGTTCAAAATGTAAAATTATAGCAAATTCAATATTTTTAATATGAAAAAATACAGGCCCACTAGACCTAAAATTAACATAGTATTCTAAATATATAAATATTTAGAATTAGTAACTATAAATTTACCGCACTTATCGTCAGAATAAAAAACATCCACAAACATCACCCACAACCAAAATAGGTTCTCCGGTCAGAATGCATCTTTTGGATCAATGGCTCTTTGATGTTACTGGTATAGCGTGGAGATCTTAGATTGGAGGTCTCTTGTTAAAATATGAAGGTCCGATTAGATAATTGTATATTAGCAGTAAATAACGCTCAAAGGGTGTTTACTATTTATTACAATTTTCGATCTGCCTTGTACGAAGCAGAGACAATGGTCTCAACAAAGGTGAATATTGGATGTGTTATATATGGAATAGACAAGGAAGTACTACAATATTTGCAATCGCGAAATATAAGACGTGTGGAGTTGCTACATTTGAGCGGACAGTAAGTTTAGACTTTTATATATCTTAACAGAAATTATGTCTCGAGAAAGAAAGTCGTACCCGAAGGAGTTCAAGCTGATGAGTATTGAATTGAGTCATGGCCGATCAGATTGCAGCTTAATTGAATGTCCATTTTATTGTTGCAATTCCAGTTCCCATGAAAGAATTGTTCAGGATTTCTTCAAAAATGGCAATAGCAATTCCAGTAATAGCTCAGGCTGTTCTTCGGCAATATAATGTCCGCAGTTAGGTATGCTGGCGGCTTGAATGTGGTTAAGGGAAACCTTTTGCATGGCAATCCCCATATTCAGCCCCTGAGCATTATCGCCCCCTACAGCAAGTATCGGCAGTGCTAACTTATGTGCAAAATTGTTGTTTTGCCGGACGCTTTCTTCATAGGCACGATAGTAGTCAAACCCGTTCTTCAGTTTTTCTTTACCAGTATAAGCGTTTACATATACATCAATATCAGCCTCAGTAATGGCGTCTTTCACGCTAGCTTTTCTAGAGAAAAACCAGGTTAGGTATTCTTTCTCCTTTCCCGCTATCAGGAATTCTGGTATTTCATCCACAGCATGAAAGTAAAACTGCCATATTTTTTTTGCGTTAGCGGGCGAAAATATCTCTTCTGGTATAAGGGCAGGAATTCCGGCATCAAGTACTGACAGCGATCTGAGAAGATTTTCATTCTCAAGCGCAAATGCCACAGCTACCCATGCGCCAATATCATGGGCAACCATGTGGAGTGATTCCAAACCCAGATGATCACAAAATGATCTGATCAGACGGGCCACATTTTGCGTATCTGCTGATTGAGCCGGGTTTTCGTTTCCCATGCCAGGTAATTCAACCGCAAAAATGTGGTACTGCTGTTGTAGCTGCGGCAATAGCTTACGCCATATATAGGAGGTCTGTGGCCATCCATGGAGTAATATCACAGGTGTACCGCTGCCGCATTCATAATAGTTGATGGGGATTCCCTGAATGATGACTTCTTTTTTATCTGGAAGATGATTTGATCCGGCTGTTATCATGTTTATTTAATTTATTCAAAGTTCTAAAAACCTGACCGGAAGCTATTGAAGAAATCCCGTATAAACTTGTAACTTTAGGGTATGACAACGTTGAGGCAGTTTGATCCGCTGATCATCCGGGATTACATCACTGATGTTTTTTTATTTGGCCCTCACGGGCACACCTATTATGAAATGATCTACATTTTTAAAGGTAAGGGAACTCATTTGCTCAATCATAATCTCATGGATTATAACGCCGGTGACCTATTTCTAATGTCGCCAGAAGACCATCACCATTTTGAGGTAAAAGTATCCACACGTTTTATTGTAATCAAATTCACCGAAGACTATTTTAACATTACAGCTGAAAATGGTTTGCAAAGAAAATTAATACCACTGGATATAATGCGACTGCAGGCATTAAAAGAGGTTAAACTAAATTTTGACAGCATTTCTGCGTCAGCACTACAGAAAACAATTCATGCCATCGCTGCCTGCAAGGACAATATTAATGTTGCATCATCACAATTTGTATATTATCAATTACTTTCGGTTTTCGGACTGATCAGAGATTCTGCTCTACCTTCCAATAATTTATTAAACAGACACAAGATGGATAAGCAGCAATTGATCGCATATATCCATGAAAATATCTATGACCCAAAAAAGTGCAGGATCACGCATTTAGCACCACTTTTCAACATTTCCGTTAGCTATTTTGGTGATCATTTCAAAAGAAAGTTCGGCATCAGTTTTCGTGGATATGTAAACCAGTACCGTATAAATCTAATTGAAAACAGGATCAGCAGTGGAACTTTAAGTATGAAACAGATTGCCGCTGAATTCGGATTTAGCGACGAAAGCCATTTTTCAAATTATTTTAAATCCCAGGCCAAACTTAGCCCGGCAGCTTACAAGAAGGGATCATGGCAGGAAAAGACTGTCCATGTGGGCGATGAAGACCATAGCCAGCTGTAAGGCCGTCACCAAAAAAACAATATGCTTCATGCAATAGAAATCGTAGATTTTTGAATTTGTTTATGTGGAGTGCCATTATAATTAAGACCTCCCGAAAATTTCATTTTCAAATTGAACTTTATAACTTTCATACTCGTCCAAAAATTTCTTTCTTTGTAGTACAATATTGTTGTATTTTAGTTTCAATTCTTCGAAATTTCGTCTCAGCATAAAATGGTCTATTTTACTGCCCAAATAGTCCTGTAAGGGGTCAATTATACATATGTCAATTATGAAAAAGACAACCAAAACTGTAAAGTGTAATTCAAAGGGTAGGGGGAAACTTGCAGTTTCAAGCTGAATCTGGGTGTCACTTGCAACGCTATCAAGGTAATATGCGAACAAAAATGCCAAAATAAGCAGTACCCCCTTAACACCGATCTTCGACACGATTAAAATCCAATGCACAATTTTAAACTTCCGTTTTTGGGCTTTTATGGTATTTATTTGCTCTCGGTTTATTTCGGCATTTTCAAATGCTATTTTTTTTGCAAGTTTTTTAAGCTTCTGCCAATCGTAGTTAGGAACATTTAGACCATTTCGAAAAGTATCTATAAGTTTCCCTTCATCCGCAAGTTCTTTTAAATATTTACCAAATTTAATGGCATCATCTATATTATTATTGTGCTGGATACTAATCGCTTCTTCATATCCTTTCAAAATAGATAATTTGAAAGTATTTGGTAGAATTGCAATTGCCCGAGAATTGTTTGCTAATTTTTGGAACAAATTTATTAAGCTGTCAAATAAATCCAGTTTGCCAGATCCGGTTAGTTTAGCCTCAAATTCTTTCAGGTCGTTATCGGTTACATATGAACTTTCCATAACTAATTATTTTTTGAGAACCATATCTCAAAATGTCCAGGCCTGGTTCCCCGACCATTGCCAGGAATCTTTTGAGGCGTTTCATTTAAAGAGATCGCCAGGTTTTGACTTTTTATAATTGCAATGATTTTTTGTGCATCTGCAAATTCTTGTATACGATAATATCTTACTTCTGTTTTCGCTGGAATATAAATATTTCCTTTTTTTCCGACATTTTCGATGCCAGGGATCTGAAAGTTTTCATTTATCAAGGTAGCTTGAAGTGCAGTAGCCGCCTTTCTCTGCTCTTCGCTAATAATGTGAATGTAAACCCTCGGTATTAAATTGTTATAGCTTGCCACAAGCGGCAATTCATTTTGCTCAATCTTTTCAGTTATTTTTTCTTTTTTTAAGAGATCTTTCTCCGTTGGATTTTTAATCAAATTTAGTCTTTCCCGCTCTGCGATTAGCGATAAATGATGTTTAAATTCTACATTTACAGTGTCATAATATTCTTTCCATGACTGTTTCAAATCACCATTAGGCGCAACAATCGAGAGATATTTTACCAGCTGAAATCGTTCCTGAATTCCATCCACCTTCTTTACATCCTGTACATATTTATCAAAATACTCTAGTTCCTTTACGTCCTGTTCTCTCTCCTTAAACAGGTCAGTTATTATTAGAGTAATTGTAGTTAGTGCGATAGACACCACCGTGTATTTAGAGAGGTCGATAATTTTGTCCATCTGCTCCAGTGTTATCGTCTTTTTTACTATGAAATAAATAGCAACCACAAGCCCTACGATGGAAATTATTACAAAAATTCCGTATAGAATAAATGATACTGTTCCGGTATTTGTTGACATAATGAACTGCTATAGTAAATACTGCTGACTTGCTAGTTCTAATTTAAGTCAGAAAAATGCCGCCGGAAATAGCAATATTTTGCTATTTTAATTCTGGCCACATTATTTTCTAAACATTGGTAATGATAGCAGCGCAAGCAGCTCCGCTCCTGTAAGATGACATGTATTTGCTATTTTACATACTTGCTTAGGTTAAGGGATAGGGCGTTATTGACCCTGTATTATGGTTGTGGTTTGAGGAAAAGCGAAGGACTGAGCTTAAACATAGATGATATTCTGATGGAAAAGGAACTGGTGCTGGTAAGAAAAGGCAAAGGTTATAAAGCCAGGTATGTTGCTTTGACCGGGAGCAATAAAAAAGACCTGGAATACTACCTGACATTCTCCCGACCTTACCTGCTGAATGGTAAAAAGGAACCGGCATTATTACTGAACGCAAACGGAAAAAGGTTAAAGACCGCTTTTGAGCGAATGCAGAAACTACGGTCGGCATCAGGGATAAAGAAGCCCATCGGCCGCATACTTTACGCCACAGCATTGCCACACACCTTTTGCAATCAGGGATGAAGCTGGAACAGATTCAGCGGTTCTTAGGGCATAGCAGCCTGGAGAGTACACAGATCTATACCCATATTGTAAATGAACAGCTTTGAGGAATACTTAATAGAACTGGGCTTAAAGCCTGCTACGGTTTACCAGCACCGTAAATATGTCAGTTACTTTTTATCCTGGCTTGCAGAAGGAGGACGTGAAGAGCGTTCCGGCTTAAGCTTGGAACAGGTCAGAGACACCGAGATCCTGGATTATGCAGACCATCAGCGTCAGGTGGGCAATACAGTTAACCTGGTTAACCGGATGTTGCTGGCGGTAAGGTATTACTTTACTTATCTGCAAAAGGAAGGCAAGATAACCCATAATCCTGCTGCCGGAATCAGCTTGAAAGGGGCTGTAAGAACAGTCCCGAAAGACCTGCTGGAAAAAGCAGAACTGGAAGCTTTATATGGAGGTTATGCAGTTGTAGATGAGCGTAGCCAGCGGAATAAGGTCATGTTGTCCCTGCTGATCTATCAGGGAATCAGCAATGCGGAACTGCATAAACTGGAGTCCGGCCATATCAAATTAAAAGAAGGGAAACTTTATGTTCCGGCATCAGTACATAGCAACAGCAGGATGCTGAAACTGGAAGCCTTCCAGATCATGGAACTCTATGAATATATCCATGTGACCAGGTCAAAGATACTGACAGAGCGCAGTAAAGAACGTTCAGGGAGAAAGCCCAAAGCAATGAAATCAGCCCGGCAGATCTACCAGCTTTTTATCAGTATGAACGGTTGTGAAAACATCAAGAATAGTCTGTACCACTTTAACCAGGCTTTGCGGAAACTAAACCCTACGTATAAAAATGCGGCACAGATCCGGCAGAGTGTAATTACAGAATGGTTAAAAGAAAAGGACTTACGGACAGTTCAATATATGGCTGGCCACCGGTATGTAAGCTCTACGGAGCGTTACCAGACCACCAACCTGGAGGATCTGAAAGAAGCCCTGAACAAACATCATCCATTGAATAAGCAATAATAAATATATTTGTGCATGAGCAAGACCATAGTCATATCCGAAGAAACCATCATCAATAAAATATACCTGGTTAGAGGTCATAAAGTAATGTTGGACAGAGACCTTGCAGAAATGTACGGCGTAGAAACCCGTGTGCTGAACCAGGCTATAAAACGGAATGAAAAGCGCTTTCCTGCCGACTTTATGTTCCAGATGACCAGTGAGGAACTATCGGATTGGAAATCACAGAATGTGATATCCAATAAAGAGAAGATGGGCTTAAGGAAGCCACCAAATGTCTTTACCGAACAGGGTGTGGCAATGTTGTCAAGCGTGCTCAACAGCGAAACAGCCATAGAAGTGAATATACAGATCATCAGAACCTTTACCCGCATCAGGCAGATGTTGAGCGAACATACTGAACTTCGCCTGGAAGTAGAGAAAATCAAAAAGAAACTGGATAACCAGGACAAGAATATGGAAGTGGTATTCCAATATCTGGATGAACTGCTGGAGAAAAAAGACCAGCCTAAACCGGAACGCAAAAGTATCGGTTATAAAATCAATCCCGGTAAAACTAAATAGCGAGTGCCGTCCATTGAATCAATGGAGCAAGCGGAAGTTAGGCAAAGCCTTACTTTTCTGCCCTTAAGCTATCGCTAAGGGCTATTGAAGTATACTCCGGGTATACTTTACCACCTTCACACTATCGACAAGGCCGAAAAGAGTATACTCACCGGTATACTTTGGTACTGGAAGCCTGCGGCAGCATGGTGCTTCGCAGTAATAGTTGGGGAATCTTCCATTCCCCAAACCCCTTAGGAACCTCTTGCTGATAGAAAGAGCCGCTCTTTCCTCCCCACTGCCAAAGCACTTTCTATCAGTAAGAGGTTACCACCCAAAGCAACCACCGGGAGCCTTTAAAGTCGTTTTTTGTATAGCAAAAACATAAACTTGCTGCTTCAAGCTCCCTGCAATACTCCAATGAGCATAGAGGTTTGGGGAGATCTTTTGTTAAGCCACTAAGATACAAAGAAAGGGAAGCTGTCAAGGGAACGTGGAATAAAGCGGAATGGAGCGTAGCGTAATGAGCATTTATGCCGCGAAAGTCCCTTTACTGTTTTTCTTTCGGGGCTATCTTTGCTGTTACGGAAGATCTACTAACTAGCAGTATCGTTCATAGTTCCGCTATCTGTAAATAAAACCAACAAAAAACACAGGCAAAACCGGGCTTGTAAAACCCGAACAAAAAACTAACTATACGCATGAAGGAACGTTCTTTATAAACTGAAAAGTAGCTGCCAGCGAATCCGGCAAACCTTAAAAAAGTTGCGTAAGGGTGTTAGATTACGGCGCACGCTTTTACGGCCCGGTGATCGGGCGTTTTAATGTGATAGATCGCTTTGCGGAGAAATATGTGTCCATCACACCATACCAATATGCCGCTAACAATCCAGTCGTTAATATTGACATAAATGGCGATTCAACATGGACTACTACACGAACTGTAACTAAGGGAAACAATGTTACAAATTATTATACTACTCATATCACTGGTAAAGTACTAAAAAACTCGACAACTTATGGTTCGGCAGGGGATTTTGCATCTAAATTGAATGCAAAATTGAATAATCAACTGGAAGTTATACTAATAATAATCCGGATGGTGGAACTACAACAAATATATATAATATTGAAGCAAGCTATCAAGGAGCAAGTTCAATAGATGATGTTAGTTCGAGCGATCATTTACTTGTTTTGGTAGATCAGGTTACAGGATCTGCTGATGCTAAACTTGGAGGTGGGGAGGCTGTTGGAAGGGCGGATATAAATGGTAAAGTTGCTTATGTTGAAGCTGGAAGTACTGATGTGATAAATACTGCATTTCATGAGGTTGGACATAATTTAGGACTAGGTCATCCTGATAACAACAACACTAGTGATCCCATGTCTTATACGGGGCGTGGTGCACGGTTTTCTAGAGATCAAAATTTTTCGATATTTAAAAATGCTGAAAATGGTAGATCCAATAATGGATATAATAAAGCTAGAATTACCAATTCCATTAGTTCATTTAATAATATTTCAACGACTCAGCGGCCTTATAGAGGGATGAGAACTAAAGGAATGATATACCTAGACCTTTATAAAAAACAAAATTTATATAATATTTTATTATACATATATGAAGATTCGCAAACCATTTTTATTTCTGATAATAATAGTTATTATTAGTTGTAAAATATCAAATAAGAATATGGTAAGATGTGCTTTGTTTATTAATCCTGCACAAGCATTTTATTCCAATAAAGTTCACTTTATAGCAAAGCTTGATGATACCTTAATTTTAGATACTATTGTTAAAAATAAACGAGTTGATAATAGTGAATTATTGAAGTGTTTCAGTTATGAACTTGCTACTAAACAGATGCTCTCAATTAATATTGATGGAAAAGAAAAACAAATTAAACTTAATTCCAAAAATCAAAGATGCATAAATATTTTTGTTGAAATAGATGATCATTTTTTATTAGATCTTAGACAAGATAAAATTGAGCATGAAATGTTAGCTTCAAGAAAAAAATATAATAGTCGCAATATCTTAGATAGCCTAAGATCAAATGCTAAAAACAATGAATATAATAGTATTAAGGTATTGATAAAAAGCGAAAAATGCTATTGTGAAAATTGATAGTGGTTATTTATGATTACGGCGCACGGTTCTATGATCCAGTGATAGGGAGATGGAATGTGTTTGATCCGCTGGTGACAGGAGAATTAACTGCCAGCACCCGCCAACATACTAAATCTAGCAGTACAGAGACTATAGTCGCTACAAGTTACCAATATGATCATATAGGCAGAAAAATTGCTACCCTGCAAAAGATCAATAATCAGGCGCTGGTTGTATTATCCAAATTGGATTATAACGAAGTGGGCCAGCTGCTCAGTAAAAACCTGCACAGTGTAGATAGTGGTGCGACATTTCTGCAATAGACAGAGTTTAGTTATAATGAAAGGGGATGGTTAAAAAACATGATTGCTCCTAAATTCAGCGAAAGCCTTTCCTACGAGGACGGAACAATTCCTCAATGGAATGGGAATATAGCTAATCAGTATTGGGTAAAGGAACTGATTTTCCCAATGCTTTCACTTATAATTATGATCCATTAAATAGGCTAATTAAAGCTGAGAGTGCAGGTATTGTTATGAAAGAGTCTATCACCTACGATGAGATGGGCAATATTAATACCCTGAAAAGAGATAACGACAATGCAAATCCTTACCATTATAATGGAAATCAGCTATCGTACGCGGAGAACTTCACAATATCTATACATACGATGGCAATGGAAATGCAACAGTGGACGGAAAGACCAGTCTAAATTTTGAATACAATTATTTAAACTTGCCCACACGGGTTAGCAACAGCACAGGTGGGACTGTTGTAAACTATATCTATGATGCTACTGGCAAAAGACTTGCCAAAACGAGTTCTGCAGGAACTGTAAACTATCTGGATGGCATTCAATATAAGGTAAATAATACCATCGATTTTATTCAAACAGAGGAAGGTATTGCCAGAAGTAATGAGGGGAGTTATAGCTATGAGTACAATTTATCCGACCATTTGGGCAATGCCAGGTTTACTTTCCATAAAAGTCCGGTCGGAAATGAATTGGTACCACTGCAGGAAGATAACTATTATGCCTCTGGACTAAGGAAGAGTGTAAATGAAGGAAATAATAAATATCTTTATAACGGAAAGGAGTTACAGGAAGAGTTAGGGCAGTATGATTACGGGTCACGGTTCTACGATCCGGTGATTGGAAGGTGGAATGTGGTTGACCCGCTGGCGGAAATGTTTGATCCCCTGTCGCCTTATAATTATGGGATGAATAATCCTATCTTAATGATTGATCCAGATGGGAATGCCCCGGAGGATTTTTCAAATGGTAACATTTATAGCAACAATTGTCCGTTATTACCTGGGCTGGGCATATATTTATTTTTTCTAAAATTCATAGATAGCCAGCCTTTTCAAACCACAAGCCCAAACAGCCAGCTATTCCTCATTTTTGTACTTAAGTTGGGGGAAAGTTTACGCATGTTCACCGGGTCCAACTTAGTAAAATGTAAGCCACAATACAAATGAAACCCGTGTCCAAAAAAAATTAAAAAATATTTGTAAATAAAATACCTATTTTCTAATTTTAAACTCCTCGTTATACATTATTTTAAATAATGAATGACCCCGTTGTGAAACGGGGTTTTTTTGTGCCCTGTAAACATCAAAGGAATCTTGAGCACCGCACTAAAAAATGTTCCATTTCCAATTTCTAGCCGGTACTTAAGGTTAGGTTGTCTTTAGGTAGACGTTAGGGCAAGTCCGCATCTACTCTCCTTTAATAGCACCACCACTCCACATGTTTGAACTAGTTAAAATGACTGTATTTGCATCGCTGTAAACGCGGTAAGCCAGTGCATTTACCCTAGGCACAACCTAACTACTGGTACCAGACAAGCCGGCTACTCCATCAGTTTCATGGACGTAAATAGACATAAATGGACAAAACTGGACAAATTTGGACATTCAAGGACACATCCTTTTTTCTGAAAATCCACCACTTATTTTGTAGAACATTTAAAAAACAATAAAATTATGGCAACAAAAAAGGGAAATTTTATAAGGGGCATAGTTGGCCCGCTTATTTTCAGAAAATTAAACGGTAAACAAGTAGTGAGTTCACGTATCCCGGCTGGTACGATGAAACAGACTGAAGCTACAAAACAGGCAGCTGGAAATTTTGGTGCCGCCAGTGGATTATCCAAACACTTTCGGCTGATGAATCAATCGTTGATTGCGGGGCATAATGATTCGGGCATGTTTAATCGTCTCACTTCCCGCTTCGTTGAAAGCCTAAACAAGTCTCGCGATAGGGAAGATAAAGGTTTCAAATTTTCAACTGATAGTTTTGACTCCCTCACCGGATTTGATTTCAATATCAATTCGCCGGTGGCCGACAGAATGAGTTTGCTCCCAGGTCTTATTTTGGAAGACAGTCAGCTAAGGTTATTTTACCTGGAAACACCAGAGGAAATTGATCTCAAATTCCCGGTGAAAAGTATGGATTGTGAAATCATAGCAAGCATGGCGGTTTTCAACTTAAAGAAAGGACAAAGGGTATTTACCTCCGACCTGCAACAGCGGGTAGTTAAAAAGAAGAATCCTGTGATTAACGATCTTGAATTTAGGTTCAATGCACCTCAGGGTTGCCTGTGTATCGTAAGTATCTTATTAAAGTACTATTCCGTGATGGATATCCGAGGCACGCTGGTAAATACAAAGCAATTCAGTCCTGCGGCAATCTGCGGCGCTATCGTTACGCCTGGTACCTTCAAAAATACCGATAACCGTAACTGGTTGGTAATGGATAAAGTAAAACTCTGCCGGCGCTAACCCAATCTTCATTAAAATGTCAAGGCTCCCTCTTTCAAAAAAGTTGGGAGCCTTTTTTATTTAACAAAATAAACTCCTTAATAACTTGTATCAAATGCAAAATAAGCTAAAAACGACTAACTATTTTAATTAATATAATATATACACAATGACAGATGACCATAAGATTATCGGAAAAAATGTAGAAGAACAAAGGTTAAAAAAGGGAATGAAGCGGTGGGAAGTTGTCCGACTTCTGGAGATTTCTTTGCCAGAATATACACAAATTGAAAGAGGAGCGGAAGATTTCACTATTAACGATGTTGCGGAATTGGCTAAGGTCCTTCGTGTTCATCCTTATGTTTTGTACAAGGGAGCTATAGAATTGGAGCCCCTAAAGGGGAGTTGATCAAAGCGAAGCTAAAAGCCCTAATAGAACAATTGAAGGCTGAAATTGCAGCAATAAAATTGGAAACAAAGAAACTGGAAGACCAATATGGTTTGAAGTAATTAAGCAATCTGAAATCTTAATAAGGTAGCCTTTGTAAATCCAACCTTATCAAAATAAAATTTTTAATTATTTTTTTGAATAAGAAAAATTATATTTTAATTTGCACCTCAGAATAATTGTAATATCAAATAATTACTTATTCTGGTAAAATACAATGCTTTTTGCTTGATATTAACAGAATAGTTTAATAACAATAGAATATAAAACATGGACAATCCATCTAATTTTACCTATTTAGGAAACAACATCACAAATCTTAGAAAAGATAAAAAGTTGACCGAGGGAGACATGGCGGAACAGCTAGGCATTTCGATAGTCGACTACTTAAGACTTGAAACTAACCCAAGGAAATCCGGAATAGAATTACTGTTTAGGACGGCTGACGTTTTAGGTGTTAACCCTGCAGTACTGGTTCATGGAGAAATGGAGCCAAACATAATGGGCTATATTGAAAAAAACGAGGAACTTAAGATGATGGTAGAAAAGCTCCAAATGGACATTTTAAAGCTACAAGGAAAGCTTATCGATTTACATAACGATAACCAAAACAATAAAGACAACGGATAAGCTGACAGCACAAAGGCATCCGCCCATTCTGGCGGATGCCTCTTAACGTGCCTTCTTACAAATCATCAGCCAGTTACCTGCCGCTTTCGGCCAGGGCACCCTTGTCCTTATTCCGCTTCCTCGGCGGTCAGTTTTAACAACTCTCTGCGGCGTTGCACAAAATTGTGCATGGTGTTCATAAAGAAAAACATACTGTGATTTTCGGCTTTGATGATGTTCACATCGCCACGGAATTCCACATCCGCAAGCGAAATCATGCCCATGTAATAATTGAGTATTTCTGCCGGGTAGCATTCATACAGCTGGCACATCGCGCAGAAATCTTTTGTCAGCTTTAAGGGTGTTTCTGCATCAAGAAAGAGTTTTCTTGAGCTTGGGTAATATCTGCCTGCGGTTGACTTGAGCAGTCCGTCCACATGTTTGGCTACTTCCTTTTTGGCCAGGGTCTCATAAGCGCGCTTTTCAACAACAATTTTTAAGATAGCCAGCAGGTGGTCCTGGGTCTCTTTGCTATTATCCGTAATTACATTTGTACCTGGTCTTTTGGTATCAAGGTAACGGAAAATAGTCTCAAGGGCTTCACTGAATAAGCAGCTGTAACCTGGTTTTAAGGCATGGAAAAGTGTACAGCAATCAATAAAGATTTGCAGTGCAAACTGCATGGTAATTTTGCAATTGCTGCAGGCCTCTTTGAAGTCTGATGGCACTGTGATCAGGTTTTGGTTTTCTTTAGTCATTTGCTTTCAAAATTAAACGGTTAAAAATTTAATTAATTAAGCCTCTAACTAAGGGGGCTGCCAACACAAAATAGGGCTGGTAACTCACTCGGTCTACTGTACCATGGTTCTAACAAAACCACCATCTCTTTTGGAAATGGTACCCACAGTAGACATAAGGAGCACCAGCCCTACATTGCAATATAGGGTGATGGATGCTACACTTACGCTCGCGGGTAATTTGTTAGATTATGGTGCGAGGCTTGTATTGCAATCCTATTCTGTATGACTAGAACTACAAACATATAACAATTACTCAATTGTTACAATAGCAAACGTACTATTGTTTAAATTAAATAGAAAATAAATTACTTAAAAAAGTTAATTTTCCGGAAAATTGTCTTTTTACCGGTTTTTTTTCGGGTTCCATTCGTTGCTTATAGCGGAGCCGATGGGCGTGTTTTTGTAAACAGCCATTCAGGGATGACCGTGCCAAGCAGGGCGGGGGATACAATGTTATTATGCGTTCTGTGTTCAAATATCCAGAACCTGGTTTTTTGCTGTTCGCTGATGGCTTTGTACAATTGCGCACTACCAGCAAATGGGTTTTCTATATCATCACTGCCATGGATTAACCAGATAGGCACGCCCTGCAATTCCTCTGTGTTTTCAAACTGCGGAACGCTCGCAATTGCCACTGCAGCTGCAAACATGGATGGCTTTATATTAAGGAGGTCTATTACAGACGATCCGCCCATCGAGTATCCAACCAGATAGATCCTGTTCTCATCTATATTGTGAGTTCTTTTTAGCGTATCTATCAGGTCAAGGATGGCAAGCAGCGGTGGCTGAGGTTTAGAGGTTGGTATTTGCCTTTGCTGGTCAAATGTATAAGTAGTTGCGCGGGTTGCGAACTGTGGCGCAGCCACAAAAGCCGGGTATTTACTCCTGTTGTTTTCATCAAGCCAGATTCTTGCCAGGGGTTCAAGCTGAGAGGTATTGTCTGTACCAATCCTCGTTGAATTATGAAGGGTAATAATTAAAGGATATTTCTGTGAAGGCTCATTGTTCAGCGGGCTCAATAAACGGTAGGGTATCGCAGTGCTGTCTTTGGTAACGAATGTGTTGGCAGCAAAATCCTGGTCGGGCAATGCATTCAGTGCCTTTTTTAATGCCCTGGTATTTGCAGTATCGTTCACCAGCTTAATTGTGCTTATTCCGAATTCGGGATAGGCGGTTTTGCATGAATATATGTTGAGCAGGAGGGTAAGTACGGCAAAATAGATAGAAATTTGAGTAACCTTGTTCATTGGTATTTATTTCTAGTTTAACGGCTATGAACCTATCATAAGTATACTCAATTTTTTTTGTACACAGAAATCTTATGATAGGTTCATTTATAATTTACCAGTATTTGCTTTTAGTAGCAAACTTTACAAGCCCTGCGGCCCATTTTTATTGCTTCGGCTTTGCTCACCTTTACTGTTTGATGGGTGCAGTTGTTTAAACCGCGGCATTCATAGCTGTGGTAAACTTTTGCGCCTTTGCTATCGCATATATATACTATATCAGCGCGGGTGTTTTTTGATGGTGCAGTATGCGATGCATAAGAGGTGGAAACGAGAATTGATAAGAATAAGAGAGCTGTTTTCATATATTAATCCGTTATTGTTATTTACGTATAAATATATGAATATTTCTTATAGTGATAAAAGAAAGAGTGGGAAAAAATATTTTTGATATTTCTTTCTGTATCAGGTAGAATTCTCTGATAGTTATCTTGCTATAGACTACAATGGCGGTATCATATCACTTATTGTTCTTTATGCAAAACATACTTCTCAAACATATACTCCGTCATGGGCAGTAGCCTTCTATTGCTATCTTCCGGATTCTCGCCCCCTGTGGTGTAAAACTCTACTTTCCCGTTTATCTTAGAATAATGAACCTTTCCAATTGCATTTCTTGTAATCGCAGCGGTATTTTTTATTTTCTTTAAGTGAAGTAGTCTGAATGTGTCCAAAGGAACAATTACTGAACCGTCAACCTTTTGATCATAGGCTATCGCTTTATATTGACTACCATCCCAGTACATGTATTCCTGTTTAGTTCTATCAAAAAATAGGTACGAACCCATCAAAATGACGAAAGCAGCTATAAAAGCCAGAATAGTTTTGTTGAATTTGGGAGGAATTTGGTAATCAGCTTTAGTATCATTAGAACTTAGTAATGTCGTTACAGAGACTTCTTTTGGATCATGTTTTAAAGCCTCAGTATCCTTTGATGAGTCAAAAATCTCATTGTCATCTACTGCATTTTCTATTATATTTTCCTCACTGGCTGGATCTTTCACTTTAGCCTGATCTATTTGGGTGACTGACGATTCCATGTCAGATCTTACCAGGTCATAAATATCCCCAGGCCTGTATGGTCTCGGTTCAAAATCAATCAACCAGGCTAAGAGTTCAATGTTCTTATCGCTGGTTCCACTTTTAGTGTCTTTCTTTAAAAACAGGTCTAAAGGCTTAAACTTATCAGCACTAGCCTTCCTGATCTTTTGCAAATACTCTCCTGCGTTGTTGGCAGGTTCGAATAGCGACGAAAAGGTCTCCATATCCCTGTCAGAATACCGATCAGGGAAGACCTGCATACATTCCTTTTTTAGGTTAGCTGGAGTTGATAATAACAAATTACGGGGTAATTTACCTTCATTTTTTTTCTTTTGATAAGCCAGAATTACCGCTTGTTTATAATCTTCAAACCTTTTCAAAATACTTGAGCGCTATTAATTAGATGGAATTATTGGAATTTCTCAGGAATTTTCGGAATTCCAATGGAATGATTGGAATCTTCGGAATCCTCTGATAGATAATCAATTACCTGCCCATATGTTTGCATTAGAAATCAGTTCAGGCTTTGATTAGCTATCAGGGCTTAAATGTACAAAACAGATTTCATAAAGAGATGAAAGCGCGGTAGTTAGTAGCCGGTTTGGGAAGCAGTTATTAGTTCCCGCGTTCGATTCTCACACTTCCCAAAAATTTCAGAAGGCCTTCTGATTACAACCGTAGCAGCCCCCACGATGGACGTGGGGAACTACACAGTAATTCATTTCTAAATTTTTGATTATGTTTTTTCATTTATTGATTGCTCTTATATTGGGATTAGGTTCTCCATCAAATGGTACAGTTCATACACAAGACGATCCACCAGTAGGAGGGGATACGGGACAAATACCTCCTCCAAAATAATATTGAGAATTAGTAGGGCAAGACTTGCCCTACTTTCTCTATTAATAGGTTTATAAATACATACTACCTGACAATTTTCTATTGCCGGGTTAATTTTCCATAGAAAACTATCAATATTGGGTGAAAACGCCAAATTAATTTATACTTTGGGAAAAAATTAGCGTTTGAAATATCCTTCTCTATTCTTATTTATAATTATCTTCCTACTATCCTGTAAGGAACAGTTGAAGGAAGAAAAAAAAGCCAACAATAGTTATTATGACCGGGCATTTGAATACCTTGGAAAAGGGGTTTCCGACAGTGCCTACATCTATTTTAGCAAGGCAAAAGATTTATTTCTCTTACAAAAGGACAGTCTTGGGGCAGGTAAGTGTCTTGTCAATATGGGAATCATATCAACGGACAAGGGGGACTATTTTGGAGGACAGGAAGCATCGCTTGATGCTATGTCTTATCTAAATCAAAGAAGGCAAGATCAATATCCATTTCTATTATCAAACTTCAATAATCTTGGAATTGCAACACAGAGTATGGGCGAATTACAAGAAGCATTAAAATTTTATGATCTTGCCATCACCGTTTCTGCAGATAGTTTAAATACTCGCATAGCGCAGAACAATAAGGCAACTATTTATAATGCACTCAAGGACTATAATGCGGCTATCAAAATATATACAAGGATTTTGAACGGTGCTACCAAAAATAAAAAGGAATATGCCAGAGCGCTAAACAACCTTTCTTTAAATAAGTGGCTCCTACAGCCAAGCTATAATCCTGTTCCTGGTTTTTTAAAAGCCCTGCGCATCCGTGAGGAGGAGAATGACCTTTTGGGCCAGAACTCCAGTTATAATCACCTCACTGAATATTATTCTGATCGGAATGCTGATTCAGCATTATTTTATGCGCATAAAAATTATTGGGTAGCCAAAGTGTTAAGTAGCGCAGATGACCAGGTAAGCGCATTGCAAAAACTTGTTAGTTTCAGCCCTGAAAGAGAATCTAAGATCTATTTTGAGCGGTTTCGAAATCTGACAGACAGCTTAAAAACGGCCCGGGGCAAGGCGAAAAATCAGTTTGCGCTCATTCGTTATGAAACTGAAAAACATAAAGCCGATTTTCTAAGAGCAAAGGCCGAAAACGCTGTTAAACGGAACAGCATATTAATTAGAAATTTCATTCTTGGTATTTTGACGTCTATTTTAATCTTAGGCTTTCTTTACTATAGAAAGCGAAGAAAAATTCTGCATCAGGAAAAGGAACTGGAGGTTAAAAATACTGAGCTTAAATACGTCAAAAAGATCCACGACAGGGTCGCCAATAAAGTTTATCATGTAATGTCTGAAGTGGAAAATAGCCCAGAAGTAGACAGGGATAACCTGCTGGACAAACTGGAGTTGCTTTATAATATCTCCAGGGATATTTCCTATGAAAGTGAAGACGCGTGGCAAGGTGGGAACTTTGGTGAACATCTTTCGGAAATGTTACAGTCCTATTCGTCAGAACTTACCGAAGTGTTGATTGTTGGAAACGAGGAGGAAATATGGACGGATATTAACGCTTCATCAAAGGCAGAGTTGTTTATTTTGATGCAGGAGTTGATGACCAATATGAAAAAACATAGTAAGGCGGAAAGCGTCGTCATAAAATTTAGCCGGACTGACTGTATAAATATCTTATATACTGATAATGGCATAGGTATAAAAGATAGTATTAAAAAAAATGGTTTGACGAATACGGAAAACCGTATTAAAATTATAGGTGGTACGATTACTTTTGATAACATACATAAGAAAGGACTCACAATAGGCCTTTCATTCCCTTTTTCTTAAAAGATATAGAATAATGTTCAAAAAAGTACTCATAGCAGATGACCACGAACACGTTAATATTTCAGTGCGCAAAACCCTCGATGATCTGGGGATAGTTCAAAAGGAGCTTAGATCTTACTGTGATGATGCGCTTGATGTTGTAGAGACAGCCATTGGCAAAGAACAACCTTTCGATCTGTTAATTACTGACCTTTCTTTTGAGGAAGACAAAACGGTACAAAAAATTAAAAGTGGCAGGGAGCTGATCAAAGCGGTAAAAATTCTGCAGCCTGATTTAAAAATTATAGTTTTTTCTCTCGGAAGTGACATCAACGTTGTTGATGAACTTTTTGATGAATTGAACATTGATGGTTATGTACGTAAAGCACGATATGATGCTGATGATCTCAAAAGGGCCATTGATGCCGCTTATAACAATAAAAAATATCGCTCGGCTGATTTAATTCGCAGAAAAAGAACTGAAAATTCTTACGATTTCAAGACTGTTGATATAGAGATCATCACGCTATTGTGTAACGGAACCCCTCAAAAAAATATACCGGCGTTTTTGCTGCAGAAAAACATAAAGCCAGCAGGTTTGAGTAGCGTCGAAAAGCGCCTCAATGCAATCAAAACTGCATTGAATATCTCAAATAATGAGCAACTGGTGGCATACTGTAAAGACAAGAAAATTATATAACCACTATACGGTTATCCGTATTATTAATATATAAGGCATAGATACTTTTGTTATATCAATTCACTAAAAATTAGAATATGAAAAAGTATTACGTTAACAAAAACGCCCAAACTAATGGTGATCATGAAGTACATGACGAAGATTGCAGGTATTTGCCGCTTGTCGCAAATAGGATTTATTTGGGGGAATTTCCTTCATGTTACGGCGCAGTAACTGCATCTAAACAATATTACAGCATTACAAACGGCTGTAGGACTTGTTCAAATTTATGTCATACTAGCTAAGGTTTCGGAGAATTACCTCCTAATTGCCTTAATACCAATGCCCTCAAAGTGCGTGGATTGCCCTGAAAATGTTCATTAGGTGAAAATTGGGCAATCCAGCATTTAGCTTCAATACCTTTAATATACTTTTACAAGTATAATCTAGAAGGCAGTCATTTCGTAGACAGCCATTCCACTCATAATCGATGCCTTCATCAGTTGTAATCATCTGTAAAATAGAGGGTAAAATATTTTACGGGTTTACGGGTTCCCGTAAAAATAACACTACCCATCTTTATACTTTTGATAACATGAATATACTTCTACTCTCAGGGTATCTCTTCTTGAATACCATAAACACAGGCGGGCCGAGGACGGTCTATATATGCAATAATAAGGATGCTGACAAGTATCATTACTCTTCCACGTGCAGAGGTCTAAGTAATTGCCAGCATAAACTCGTCAAAAGTGATGAACCCAGCGCCCGAAAAAAAGGTATGACCTTATGCGGTTGGGAGAAGGACAAGAAATAGGCACAATTTGCACAGGCTGTATCATCTAACAATACTAAATCATAACTCAATGGACTTTAAAGATCAAATCTCGCAATTGGCCTCTCGTGTAGAGAAGATGCTGCCACAAATACAAACTGAAGAAGCTACAAAAAATGCTTTAGTTATGCCTTTTATCCAGATCATGGGTTACGACGTTTTTAATCCGTTTGAGGTTAACCCGGAATTTATAGCCGACCTGGGGATCAAAAAAGGAGAAAAGGTTGATTACGCTATTATGAAAGATGGTGATCCTACGATTTTGATTGAATGCAAACATCATCTGGAAAATTTAGATCCTCATAATTCCCAACTGTTTAGGTATTTCCATACGACTAAAGCTAAGTTTGGCTTGTTGACGAACGGATTGGTATACCGTTTCTATACGGACCTGGTTGAAAAAAACAAAATGGACAGTACACCATTCTTTGAATTTAAACTTACTGAGATCAAAGAGGCGGAATTGGCTGAATTAAAGAAGTTCCATAAGTCATACTTCGATGTAGAAAACATTACCAATACTGCAAGTGAGTTAAAATACCTGAATGAACTTAAGAGTCTCCTACATAAGGAAATTGCTGAGCCATCAGACAGTTTTATTACTTTTTTCACCAAACAAATTTATCCGAAAGTGATCACGGCCAAGGTAAAGGAACAGTTTGCTCCAATTATTAAACGCTCTTTTAATCAGTTAATTAGCGATGCCATCAATGTACGGTTGAAGTCAGCCCTCAATCAGGAAAAAGAAAAGGATGCTGCAGAAGCTGCGAAAATTGAAGAGGTCATCATTACGGAACCTGCATCGGGTATTGTGACAACTGAAGAGGAAATAGAAGGATTTTTCATCATCAAATCCATTCTCCGGGAGATCACTGATCCCAAAAGGATTACCTATAGGGATGCACAGTCATACTTCGCTATTCTTCTGGATGACAATAACCGCAAGACGATCTGCAGGTTATACTTGAATACTAAAAAGTATCTGGTGGTGCTAGACGAAAATAAAAAGGAGATCAAGTATGAGATCCAGTCTTTGGATGATTTATATACGTACGCTGGCCCATTGAGTGAGGCAGTATTGAGGCTTGAGGGCGCCAAAGTCAAGTAATACTGCTCTGACACTATTAATTAATATACCTAAATAACAAAGTTATGTTTCAATCTCCATTTTCTTTCGATGGCCGCATTCGCAGGTCTGAGTTCGGTTTCAGTTTAATTATTTACACAGTGTTATATACGGTAATCATGGGCATGTCCCAAGGTCCTGGCGGCATCGGAGTTGTGGGAATTGCTTTTATACCAATGATCTGGTTTTTATGGGCACAGGGTGCAAAAAGGTGCCACGATTTGGGAAGGAGTGGTTTTTGGCAGTTAGTACCATTTTATTGCCTATGGATGCTATTCAAAGATGGTGATTTCAACGAAAATGAATATGGATATAATCCGAAGGTTTTAGACGCTGATAAGCTCTCTATAGAGAATAAAATGGCAGACGTTTCCGATGATAAAATATAATTCAAAATACATGGGAAATTCTTATGCCTGTAAGAGGGCCTTATATGTTACTATAGTTTTTGCCTCATTTTTTTATGGCTGTGATACTAAAGTTGATTCGGATAGAGATGGTATTCCAGACAAAAATGATAGCTGCAAAATGGTAGCGGCGAAAGGGACAAAAAATGGGTGCCCAATTGTGCCGAAAATTGGTAAGCCACATTTGTATGTTGAAACGTCTGCTAGTATGGGTGGATATTTTAAAAATGATGCGGAATTTAAGACTATTGTTTCAGACCTGGCCGTAAAAATTGATAGGGAAATATCTCCAATGGCAATATATCTGGTAGCAGATTCGGTCGCAGCATATAAACAAGGTACCATACAATTCAGCAGTGATATTGCCACCACAGCAATTGCTAATCAGAAAAGTTCTCAGCTAAGTGAGATTATTAGAGATATTGCAGCAAAGACAAAAGGTAACGATGTATCAATTTTTGTGTCTGATTGCATACTTTCTTTTCCAAATACTGTAGTTAAAAAGAACTGGGAGATTAATAAAACAGAAGCTCCTAATGCGCTAAAAAACAGCATTTTCGCCACTTTTTCTGACCTCAAAAAAAACGGACTTGCAGCAAGTGTATATGCATTTAAGTCAAAATTTTACGGCAATTATTATGACTACCACAACGTAAAAACCAAGCTTAACGGAGAATCAAGGCCATTTTATATCTGGGTGATTGCAAAGGGAGCCATTCTTTCCCAGTTTGATCAGAAGCTGGCTGATATTTCAAGTTTTAAGCCTGAGAAAAATTTACATTTTGGACTGATCGATAATGCAATAAAGGATTACGCAATTATACCTCAAATAGAAAGGGGAGGAACCTGGGGGAAGGAAAACGGGAAAAGCTTAAAAGATGTAGAGATAAATAAACTGGAAAAGCTAAAAGTTTGTCTGGCCGTAAACCTTAGCAGTCTACCTATTTATGCTCGAGAGATTTCTTATCTAAATGAGAATTTGCAGGTAATTACGACTGGTTGTAAAGCCAAGGTTGAAGTGAAGAAAAAGGAAGACTTGAACACGTCAAAATTAAACAATAATAATCAAAAACTTCAAGTCGATGCGGCCACACACGGCTTTTTATTGGAAGTTAACCAAATGGACCTGGATAATGGTACTGTAAGATTAATCTTGCCCAGAAAATATGATACATGGTTTAAAGACTGGTCTAGCATGGATGACAAGAACATTGCTGGTACAACCAATAAAACTTTCGCCTTCGAATACCTGGTTCAAGGGGTAATTGAAGCATATGACACCAAAGATAAAAATTACTTGGATTTACAAATAACGCTAAACAAATAATATATGCTTTTAAGTTTCTTTAATTTTTTGTACGAACTGGTATGTGGTACAAATCCCGACTCACCAGAATATGGTGAGGGTATATTCGAAAGTGTTGGATTGCTCACTTTACTTACCACACTGATTATTTCATTAATTTTTTATGTAGGAGTGGGAAGGTGGCAAAACATATGGTATACCAAAATCCACTGGCTTGTTACATCCTTATTTTGTGCTGTCGTCGGTTTCGGTTTAGCCTATTCATTAGCTAAACATGATCTCGGTTCCGTAGATAGTTATCTGATGCGGTTTGCATTTTTTAATTTGTTTTACGCTGCAATATTTTTCTTCTTGTTTTCCCTGCTTTTTAAGAATTTTTCAATCTATTCCAAAAGGACACCATTTTAATATGAGAGTATTCATTTTCGGTATTGGTGGCACAGGCTCACGGGTACTTCGATCACTTACTATGTTGTTGGCTTCCGGCGTGAAGTTCAATTATCCAGATTTAACAATTATTCCAATTGTCATTGATACAGATGCGCATAATGGTGATACATCCAGAACGCGCGATTTATTAAGGGGCTATCATACGATAAGAAACCACTTTGTTAGTAAAAACGCCACATCCCAGAGCGACTCATTTTTTAATACCCAAATTAGGTCTTTTAATCGGTTGGACAGTACTCTTTCGGACGCGGCCGACTTAGATGTGCAGTTTAATTTTCAAAATCAGGAAAATACATTCGCAAATTTTATCAATCACCGCGAATTGACTGAAGACAATAAGGATGTAATGGAGCTGTTTTACAACGACTCTATGGGAAGTCACAGGGAGCTTCATCTTGATCTTACAGTAGGATTTAAGGGCAACCCGAATATAGGAAGCGTTGTGTTCAACGGGCTGGCAGGGTCACAGCAGTTTAAAAATTTAGAAGCTAGCTTTACGAATAACGATAGGATATTTATCATTAGTTCCATATTTGGTGGAACCGGTGCTTCTGGCTTTCCGACGCTTGTGAAATTGATCAGGAATTCAACGAATGAAAATCTCAAAAGATGTCAAATAGGGGCCATTACTGTGATGCCATACTTTAATGTTGAGAGCGATGATAAGAGTGCTATCAATTCAGCTATGTTTGACACTAAAACTAAGGCTGCTTTGGCATTTTATGCTTCAGATACGCACATCAATTCTGTGAACGCACTTTATTATTTAGCAGATAGCGCACAATCTGGCACCCTTCCAAATGTGGAAGGTGGTAAAGATCAGGTAAACAATAGCCATGTTATCGAGCTTATAGCCGCTACATCTATTGTCGATTTTATCAATAAATCAAATACAGAACTCGAGGTGCCACAATGTTTTGAGTTTGGGGCCGAAGGTGGAGAAAACCCATTCACTATTTCCCAGTTCAGTAACCACACCAAAGAAAAATGTATACGTCCATTAGTGAAGATGGCCTATGCTGCTAAAATTGCAACAGATCTGATTTCTGATCTCAGTTCAGAAACATTTTACGGGTCAAAAGAGCTCAATATCGCCGGTGAATTGGGCATTCCCAATGAGTATAAAAAATTGCTCAAGTTTTTTCAGGAGTTCAAGAAATGGAGTTCAGAGGAAATGACAAGCAAGGACAATGGCAGGTCTTTCAACTCCTTCAACTTTGATCAAGAAAAAAACCTAAATTTTCTGGTTCATGGGAAGTCCATTAAGACTGGGTTTTTGAATAGTGGGCTCACAGCTAAAAACATCGCAAAGCGCCTTACAAGAATAGAGGTAGCAGAACCTAAGGATTTGTCAGTACCAGAGAAGTATCTCAATACACTTTACAAAACTGCCGAAGAATGTGTCGGCGAGCTAGGCCAGATGCCTTAATCGTATTTAAATCGTTTACACTTATAATCATTCCTATGCCTCATATTTTTAGATTTCATAAAGGACGTAATAATAATATCATTGACTGGAAATCCTCAGATAGGATTACCGCTGAAGACGTAAAAGGTGTACTAGATAAGTCCGTTACTATCAGTTCGTCAGCAGGAACTTCAATTCCCACTCCGTTAGCCCGAATGTTTTTGTTCAAAACTGCATTCGACATCGTTGCCGCACAAGTTAGGGACAGCAATTTAAATAAAGACAGCATTTATGCCGGCCTGGTATCGGAGACATTAGATTTGTTGGAGCTCTTATACAAAAGTGGGTCTGATAATAAAAAATTCAGATATAAGCGATGGGTGTTCGAAAACAATGATACTTCTGGAAGCTTTTTTGGTAACGCTGACGGACATAAATTGCTATCCAAATCGTTCGAACAGGCTTCCGATCAGGCACCATTTAATAAACGAATTGTAATTACGCTTATTTATTATATTGAAAACAATAAGGAAGTACTGATGGGGGGGACTTCTCCTTTTACTTTTGTATTCACAACGCCAAATTTTAAGCGCAAACTTAAAGAGAGAGGATTTAACGATATTCCTGGGCTCAAATCATTGGACTATCTGTTTGATACAGATTATTTACAACTGCATGAGCGTGACGAATCATTTATCAAGTATATAGAAAGCTTGGGAAATGCGCAGGGGACCGGTACTTTTTTTAAGGGCTTTAGTGACTATGTGACTGCCACCCGTGCTCATTTTGAATCAAAATTCAATGGTAAGATTAACACCTTACAAGACATCAGGGTCGACAATACAGCCTTAATAATTTCTGAGGTTGCATTAAAACAAGTCACATCGCAGAGTCAGCAAGTTACTATTAGTCAAAGTAGTGATTTCAAGATCGACTTGCCTCCGGAAAGTCCGTATCTTGAAGGAATAGTTGAAAACAAATTGATTCCTTTATTTTTATTAGATAGGATGGAACATTTGGGCCAATATTCATCTACGTCCAGTGTATGGTCATCTCAAACACGGATTACAGAAATTATATATCCTGAAAACTCGGTGGTAGAAATTATGGAACGGGAGCTTCCTGGGATCAACATCAAATACCCTTTTTTATCCAGCTTCGACATATTTGAAGCATTTCTTGTCAAATTGCCTGGTTACCAATTAAATGAGGAGAGATTTGTTACAATCAACGGCAGCCAGTCTTTTCTGTTTCCTATTAAACCCTTGTTCTTTCACTTTTTTCCTGTCGCCATGCTGGATAAGTATCTGCAGGTAGAAGCTAATAGCAAACAAATCACTTTTACTATAAGTATTCCAATATTTGGGCCAACCAGGCATCATAGAACAGTTACATGCAGTAAGATCTACGAGGTGGATGCAGCAATACCTTACAGCGGTATTTTAGGAATATTCCCATTTACCAAAACTGACCAGGCAGAGCTATTACATATCAATGATTACACGGTGGCTTCTTTCGAAAAAAACAATACTGATTCTGCAATCACCAATGTGAAGTTTTTAAAGAGAAATGGGACCGATGTGTTACCGTCCAATCCCATATTAAGATCTAATTACACAGATGTAAATACCAAAACTACTTACTATCAAGTAAAAGAAGCCTTTGATCTTATACAGCTAAATTTTCGAAAAAATAATGTCACTAGCGGAGGTATCATTATTCCGAAGTTTAACCCGGTGGTAAATGGTGATGCTTCATTCGTTTATGCAATAGATTTTGGCACTTCCAACACACATATAGAATATGGTAGGGTTGAAGATGTTGGAGGGCGTAATCGGATTGTTGCTGCAAAGCCTTTTGAAATTAGAGAGGAAGGCATGCAAATGTACCTGTTAAACAAACCTAAACAAGTAGAGTTGAAGGGTGGCGCGGAGCGGTATACCGATTATGAACGTAGTATGGGCAGTACAATTGACTCGGCGAGACAAATAGCTATAAGGGAATTTGTACCATTTCAAATTGGTCCACAAAAATCTGCTTCTGTAAAGTTTCCCTTTAGAACTGCCACGTGCGAGAGCAATACATTTATAAGCAGTACTGCTAATAACCGTTTATTTATTGATGCGAATATAGGATTTTATATAGATGAAGACGTAATGTCAGACCATGTTCGGTATAAAACTGATTTAAAATGGCTACTTCAAAAGGCCAGTACCGATCAATTTAATGTCAATAGGGTTGCTTTATTTGCAAAAGAATTGATGCTCATGATCCGCACAAAGGTATTGTTGCCAGAGGAAAGTCTGATAGGTGACCTTAACAAGGTACGATTGATCCTGTCATTTCCTATCAGTATGGGCGAAACCTTAAAAACTGCCTTAACTAATATATTTCAGGAACAAAGGATTGAAGTTTTCGGAACTAAGTCATTACCGCTTGCCCAGCCTGTAACAGAATCAATTGCGCCATACTATCAGCTCAAATCTAAATATATTAATATTCAAAACGATAATTTCTGTAATATAGATATTGGTGGAGGTACTACTGATATTGTGCTTACCAGAACCGAAATAGTGGATGGAGGCAATCCTAATGAGCTTGAATGCTATTGCTCATCATTTAAGTTTGCTGGCAGACAGCTTTGGAGCAGTGGGGGAAACGAATATCAACTTGATGAAAATGGCTTTGTAGCGCACTATAAAGATTTCATTCGACGTACCGACGCTACCATTGGTGATAAACTTGTAAAAATTCTTACTAATAATACGGTTAAAACCGAAGATGTAGTTGGTTTGCTATTTAGCAAACCTGAATACAGATTCAAGGATATCTTTAGTGATAATCATGAATTAAAGGTTGTTCCTTTAATTCATTACGCATCGATACTGTTTTATATCAGCCGTTTTTCAATTTGGAAGAATATCAATTTACCAAGGACAGTTAGCTTTTCGGGCAAGGGTAGCGAATATCTAAACCTCCTGTTTCCTCTGCACAACACAACGAATGACGTTGACTTAAAAGGTTTCACCCAAAGATTGTTAGGAATATTTTCTAAGGCGCCTATGAGATCGGATTTTCAAGTAAAAAGAGAAGAGGAACCTAAGGTAATTACAGCACAAGGGGCCTTGCACTATGCGGTGGAGGATATAAAAGATGACAATGAAGAAGAATGGGGTAATGTCAGAAGTAATGCTGGTGTATCGTCAGAAAAGAAACTGGTAAAGCGTAACATCATATTCATGGGATTTCAAAATTTGGAGCTGGAGGATGGTAACCTAACCTATGGTGATTTTATAAGTAACCCGGCGCTCTATAAGGATATCTTGAACAGTTCACTTGAGTTTTTTAATCTCCTGTTTGATGACAAGGAATTCAATGCGCAGATTAATAAAAAGTTGGAAATTCGAGACTTTGCGAAGTATAAACAGTTTTTTATTTCAAAGACAGGTGATGTTTTTAGCGAGGGAACATTGAGGGACAGTTTCAAGGCCACCCTGGCAAAATATGACCCTACCGAGAAAGTAGATGATTCTCCTTTCTTCTTTCCACTTAATTATGCCTTAACTGAATTGTCCAAAAACATTGCAAACGCAGCCGTAAACCAACGCTAGTTATGAACAATATGCTTTTATTACTGGGGTCTATACCCACTGTTTTCCTCCCGGAAACGGCAATTACATCACCATCAAATTTATATACTTACCTGGGGATTGCGATAGGGACAGCAGCTATTTTGTTCTGTATCTACCAGAATATCCAAATATCGATTTTGAGACGCAAAGTGCTTAGGTTTATTACCGAAGATAAATCTAGAAGAGATAGTAATGCTTTCAAACAGCAATTTCCAAGGGTTGAGAATGAATTCAAAGGATTTGAGTTGAAGAAGGACGTCACTACTGTTGAAAAAACGGACTTTGTCACCAAGTCCTTTCTGGAAAAAACGTTTAATGGTATCGATGAGCGCCTAATAGCCTTGGAAGATCCAAAACTAGCAAAGAAACTTTTTGGCGACGATCTAAATCCGGTTGTTAATGGAGCTGAAGAAGGGGTTTTTTATTCCGTCACCGAGTCAACTGAAGATTTAACAACATCGGCTCTTGAAAAAGAAAAGGTTGTAAAAATATTTTTTGCAAAGTTACCGGATTTAGAAAAGGGTTTTAATGAAGCAGACTTTTTAAGTGTTCAAAATGGTGAACAAATTTATGAACTGACATTAACAGACCTTGAGGGAACCTTCATAATTTCCAGCACAATTGAGGCGCAAATATATGCATTGTCTGACGTTAATACCTATTTAACAGGTGCATGTGAGTTTCATACACCACCATCGAGAAACAGCAAGATTGTGACCACATCGCCAGGCACACTCCAAAAATCCGGCATGCATTGGTTAATTATTGACAAAGCAAAAATTGATTTTGTGTAATGGAAAATCCAATTCATGTATTAACAGCACAAGTAAGAGCTTATCTGGTCGGTCTAAAGCTAAGGGAGCCTGATAAATTTCAGGTCTATCAACATTTTTTAGGTCAGTGTTCCCAATTTGATATTTCTGAGGAGGCCTTTTTTAAAGATATTTTACGACCGGCATATCTGGATATTAATTTTGATGAGCTAATTGACGATCCAGATCCAAGGAACGAAAAAGGCACGCACGTTGTAATCTTTGGAGAAAAAATCCATAGCCTAAAAAGATTGGGACAAGTTTTGTTTGAAAATCAGGTCCGTTCGGAAGATTACTTTGAGGACATGAGCTTGATAAAAAACCATGTTGATACCTTAAGTACTGGCGATATAGCACTGGAATACGCGGAAATATATAGAAATGAGAGGGACAAGAATAAAAGGTTTTTGCGTATTGTCTATCACCTCCATCCTAAATTGCCATACCGTATAGCTGATAAAGTATATACAACACTTGAGGATATATTTGAAGAAGCATTTAAAGATAAGAACTTTTATAACTTGATATACAATGATTTTGCTTCCGGAATACTTTTGATATGGTTGAACGAGTTTAATAAAGATCAAGCAAGTAAACTTGCGGCTGGTAAAAGTTATAACTTATTCCTTCGGTCTATATATAGCATAAATGACAAACTGCCGTTCTACCTCGGTAATGACTTATATGCTGATCCTAATCAAATTGCCGTTAAGGCACAAAAAGATGCACCCTTTAGGAAGCAAGTTTATACGTATATTGAAAATGGACAGCTATTTACATGGTTTGAAGGTATCGGGAAGTTTGATTCGCAGGCAAAGTATTTAAATGCAATATCAAAATTTGCGGGACAAAAACTGAAAGGCGAAGAATTAGTCAATGAATCAGTAGAAAAATTAATTCAAATTATTGAACCCAATACAAGCCTTCCGATAATTAAGGGTTCGGTTGATAAATTGGCCTTCCTTGGTATCGAAGCAGGCAAACAGATTGCAACTCCGTTTAAACTCACGCTGGAAGGAACAGGTTATGTAAAGGCGCTAATCTTTATTGATACTCATGCTTCGGGCGTGACTTTAAGTGCCTCGCAGGTTATATTTTTTGATCTTAATAATCAAATAGAGAGTATAATTATCCTTAATATCGATCCTCTTCTAATGACAAAAGACATACTTTATGAATTTAATATAAGGATCACCACTGATTATCAAATCCTTGAAATTCCGGTTCAGGTTCGGACAGTTTTTCCGCTCCGTTCGTTTATTTTCCATATGACAAAATACAGCGCGATTGGATTTGTTGGGTTTGCATTCTTTAGATTACTTCTTGGAGCATTTACTACAAACACATTGTGGCTACAACCTAAGTTAGTCACGGGTAATTTTGAAGATACCTTGCCATCGAATTATCCTGCATACATATTTTCACTTTTCATATTTATCAGTATGATATGGGGCGCATATTCACTAATTAAAAAAACAGAAAAAATATGAGCAAAAGTACCACATCCACATTCAGAAGTAGGGTAGCGGCTCCGAAACCGAAGACTAATCGCTTTTTTACTTATTGTGTTATTATATTTTTTGTATTGCTGATATTGCAAAAAACTGTTGGTGCATTTAGTATCAATTTCTTCACCATCATTGATCATCTTTTAAATATTAATGATCATGTGGCCCCGATATTTATGTGGGGCGTCCTTGGAATATTTACCGGAACCATTATTGGCAGCTTGGTTGTTTGGAAAAAATATAGGCTTGCTTTTAAATGGAATTACATTTCTTTTGGCGCATTAGGCTTATTTATTTTGCTGTTGCTAATGATAAGTTCTCCAATGGGCATTGTTAGTGGTTTGGTATACCAACAAAGAGATGAAGCGGCAAACTTGACCGAGGTTAGTTCTGAATCGGGATTGGCCGCTTACAAGGAATATACTTATGATGCAGCTAATTTACTGGATAGTGTACCTGGTACGGCGTGGATTTTTGTGCATGAGGATCAACTTGGCGAATCTGTAAATTTCATCTTTGGAGGGGAAAAAATGTTAAAGGTTGGATCTTTAAACGTAAATGGGATCAGAATAATGAATGGATTTAATAAAAGTCATTCGAAATGGAACAGTTTCAATAGGATAAGAGGGTTTACAGTATATAAAAATGGAACAAAGGTCTACGACGGTGTTGCAGCAGATCTATTTAATACTGATGAAACCATTGATTTTGAACCGGTGGAGGCTAAGGCAGGTGATACGATTAAAATACATGTAAACTCTATTTACAGGATAAAGAAGACGCTAGATATTGCTGCTGTTAGTAAAATGGTGCCAATGGTCACGTACCGGCCTGATTAATAAGTTAAACGGGCTTGCAAACGGGTCATGGCTAGGAAAAGGTAAGGTTTACAGTTATGGACGGCGATTGTTGCTTCCTCCAAGCACACGATATTTATTCTGTCAATTACGGTTAACCGTAAAATGGCCTATCTTAAGCGTATATATTTGTGGTATTAGCACACCGAATATTGGCCTATGAAAAAGTACTATGTGAACAAACATCCGCAGAGCAATCGCGATTATGAAGTTCACCGCGAAGATTGCATATTTCTCCCTCATCCTGATAACAGGATGTACCTAGGCGTATATTCTTCGTGCTTGGGCGCGGTAATTACTGCAAAAGCTATATACAGTACAGCGAATGGATGTAAGAGGTGTTCAGATGCTTGTCATACGACCTAATGCATCACAGAATTATCCACACTTAAATTTAAAGTAATTTAACTTCTCAAGTACATGAATCTTATCAAATTAATTCTCTCAATTTTGGTGTTGTTGCTGTCGGCCACTCTTACTTTCGCCCAGGATGCCATTACATAGAGCACATTCCGGAATGGAAGTAAGATGGCGGCTACAGTTTTTTGAGCATAATTTATTTAAGCTTGATTTAAGCGATGTCGGTGATGCGCATTATATTAATACATTTTGCATCTTAGTTTATTGAAGTGGTTACAACAAAAGTTGAAATGAACGAATTTGAAACATTGCTACAGGACTTTGAAAAAATTCCAAAAATTAAGGAGGTAGTTCCAACTATTATGGAAATAGCTGGATTTCCTCATTATGAAAATGTATGTAGCAACATACTGGCGTACTATTTTGAGACAAAAAATCCTCATGGGATGAAAAATTTGCTATTGAAATCTTTACTTGAATGTTTGGATAGTGATTTATCTGAGCGATTTATCGAGACTTCCGTCGTTCGCCGGGAAGAGCCGACATCAAACAAGAAGCGGATAGATATAATTATAGAAGCTGATGATTTCGTTATTGCAATAGAAAACAAAATATATGCAGGCATGTATAATGACCTTGAAGAATATTCCAGACATATAGATGAACGCTACGTTTCCAAGATCAAAAAAATGAAAATAGTTTTGTCTATGAAACGGGAGTTTAATTATGAACACCCTAGTGGTTTTCTAAACGTTACATATGACGAATTTATAAACCGTATAAAACTGAACTTTGGAGAATACATTCTCCTATCTGACAGTAAATCAACGATATTCCTTTTTGATTTTTTATTAACCATATTAAACCTAAGTAAAACGGAAACTATGAATCAAGCTGTATTAGATTTTTTTAATCAAAACCGACAGTCAATTGAAAGCCTGATAGAAGAAAAAAATAACTTACAAAGCCATCTGGCAAATAAAGTGAATCAACTCAAAAGCCTAGTACCGCCGCAAGCATTAAATGTTACGCAGTGGGTTTATCGAAAGTATGATCTTGTTCATGATTTCGATTTCGACGGGGTAATCGTAGCTGTTGATTGTGTGTTTGATTTTGATGGAATAGAAATTTTAGTCTGGTTACGGAAGGGAGATGTGAATAACTATGAATTTCTTAAAGAATTACAACTTTATCGAAATTCTCCATTTCTGCAATCTGATTTCCATAACAATAGAATCACTGTGGTTCCGAAACAAAGTTTGCCGGTTCTTACGCCACTTGAGTCAATAGCGGAGAAATTAAATGACGTCCTAAGAAGTATAAAGTTTTAAACGATCAAAATATGATTTTGAATATCTTGGCTTTTAGCGACAAGAATGTAAGCCGGCAGGATTTTATTGATTTCTGGAGTAAATATTATGTTTATACTAGCGTAGAACGTCTTTACCTTGATAGAATACATAATGAGATTTTCAGTAAAGATGATATCGAAAAGCTGTTTGAGTGGAAAAATGGAATGAAAATTAATGGTCATAAGCAAAAGCAAGCATCTGTAGATAAAATAGTGTCACGTCTGAAAATCATCAATGAGTTAAAGAATAACTTTGATTTTGTATTATTTAAAAGATATTTTAATGATCTTGGAGCCATTTGGCAGCTTTTTATTCTACATATTATTCAACCTGAAATATTTCCGATATTCGATCAGCATGTTTATAGAGCTCATCTATTTATTTCAAAAGAAATCATTGAAGATATCAAAGAAGACAAAAATTTTAAATTGAAATATTTTTATGAGGTATATCTTCCTTTTTATAACAACTTTAAAACTGATATTGGCAACGACCGGCAAGCTGACATGGCCTTATGGGCTTTTGGTAAATTTTTGAAAACTCAGTATGCGATAGAACTCATTCCGCGATGATAAATTGAGACGATGTCATATGTTCCAGTTCAAAGGTTACCAATGGAATGGAACCTTATTTAATTAATGTGCATTTGTGTATTGAAAAGTGCAAATAGAACTACCATAAACATAACGTAAAAAATATAAGGGACGAAAGCCTTTCACTTGTAAGTTTGTTTCGGACGAACATTATGAGTCAGGGCTGGATTAAGATTTGCATTATCTATACCTAAGTGTAGACTCTATATTTTTATAGACATGCGAAAGCGGTTGGTCTTTGCATTGAAAGATGTAATATGTAGCATCAATTACCGATTCAGTGGTAGCCCAGCAAGAACTAAGTAAATTACAGAGCAGATTTCACAACTGAATATTTCTATTGCCGGAAAAGAAATGGAGCGAAAGGAGCTTTTGTACGATATTAATAAAAATCCAAATAAACAGATTGTATAAACAGTATCAAGCCAGATACCCGTTCCGAAAGTGACAACTGATACTGTATCTAAAACTACCACAACAAGTACAGTGATGAAAACGAGTGTTTCTCGAACCATAAGGTCCATCCCTAATCCCAAACTAGATCAACTTCAGCCAATTGACAATCAATTAAGATTACTAAACCTTCAAAGGACGGATAAAGAAAATATGTTGCTGAGTTTGACAGCCGTGCTTCAGAAAGATGTAGGAAGTAAAATGGGATTTTTAGACGAGCTCAGGATTATGTTTAATTTGTTGAAAGCTTCTACGATTGCGGCAGTTGTATATGTAATATGGCTAGCTTTTTTATTGCTTCTGGAGTTGCTTATATTGATCGGGAAGGCAAATGAAGCGGAGTCTGATTATGATAAGACCATACATAAACAGATGTCTATACATTTTCGAAAGATTGATTTGTTGTAACTTACTCATTTAAGATGGATGCTATAGGAGCTGTTCTTTGGGTTTTCAAAACTGGGATATGAATGAGAATGGAGACTGTAGGGTGAACTTTCAATGCTAACTTGTTGCCATTGAAAGTTCACCCTACAGTCTCCATAAAGCCAAAAGCTTGCGCACATTTCTACATCCTCACTTGTAAAACAATGGTTATTTCAATATTAAAAGTTAGAGAGCACCTAAAATATTCCATTTGACCGAAAAAATAGTAAATGAGGATATCGTTGGCGGTGGTGTGAAGGTCTTATTAACTAATCCTTTGGCTTGTGCACATGAGGTTTTAAATCCGGATGTTTAGGCTTTGTTTCGGGTAGAACTCTTCTTCGTTGATCATCTTGACCATTGTCTTTTTTTGGTTTCGGCCCAGGCTTAATTGCTTCCATAAATAAAATAATATTTAATTTTAATGAGTTAAGTAGTAAATATATTAATCCCTTACGTGTCAATTTACGGTATCCAGTAAATAGGGCCGATATAAGCATTTTTATATGTACTTCGTTGCCTTCAAAAGATTTCCCAAAAAGCCAAATAAATTAATATTCTATACTTTGGTGTAATAATCAAATTCCGTCTTATATTCACACATGCCGTTGAAACAAGGACTATACGAACAGCTCATTACCAAAATTATTACTAATAAAATTCAACATCTTGAGGCAGATGCTTTCTTCGTTGAAAGTGTATCACTAGACAAGGCCGAAGCCTCTAGATATCTGAGTCAATACCTTGCTGAGACGATCACCTATGCTCTTAACACAATTAAAGGGGATGATCAGCTGCTTAAAAAGATAGAAATTTCAAACAAAATTATACAGACACTCGTGAAAGAGGTGCCTGATTTAAAACTGTCAGACAACTTGATCGAAAATGAAGGGAAACTGCTGCAAGCAGTATTCAAGAAGCTCGATTTCCCATACCCGGACATCACCAAGCGTATCAAACAGATTATGCCCTATACGCGATTGAGCCAAAGCGAGCTTTTCACGGGTAGTAATGCAGGAATATCACTTGAAAGCGAAATTAAAAAGGAAATTCTCTCCTCTGATGAAATCTGCTGGTTGGTAAGTTTTATCAAATTCTCCGGCATAAGAATTTTTAAAGAGGAATTGGAAGAATTTACCAATAGCGGTAGGAAGCTAAGGATTATTACCACCACCTACATGGGAGCTACCGATGCGAAGGCCGTAGAGTTTCTTGCCGGGTTAAAGAATACCGAAATAAAAGTATCTTACAACACAGAACATGAACGATTGCATGCAAAAGCATACCTCTTTTTAAGAGACACCGACTTTAATACCGGTTACATCGGTTCTTCTAACATTTCAAGATCGGCCTTAACAAACGGCTTAGAATGGAACCTTAAGGTAACCACCAAAGAGGTGGGCCATATCATCCAAAAATTTAAAAAAACATTTGATACTTATTGGCAGGATAAAGAATTTGAAAATTACACGCTTGGAAAAGATAAGCAAAGACTTCAGGCTGCAATCAGACAACAGAGTACCAATGATAGCAAAGGTATTACGACCTTCTTCGAATTATACCCTTTTCCGTATCAAGAAGAGATCCTCAGTAATTTAGCATCAGAAAGGCTTGTTCATCAGCGTAACAGAAATTTGGTGGTTGCTGCCACTGGTACAGGTAAAACCGTAATCTCAGCATTTGATTATAAAAGGTTTAAAGAAACTAATAGTAAATCCAGACTCCTGTTCCTTGCACATAAGAAGGAAATACTTATGCAAGCACAAGACACTTTCCGTCACGTTTTAAGAGACGCAAATTTTGGAGAACTGTGGGTGGATGGTCTGGAACCATCATCTTACGATTTTGTATTTGCCTCGGTACAAACATTGAACAATAGAGTGGAAGAACTGAACTTATCAGCGGAATTCTTTGACTATATTATAATTGATGAAGTACATCACATTGCAGCAAATAGTTATCGACCAATCCTCAACAAATTTAAACCAAAGATACTTTTGGGATTGACGGCAACTCCAGAAAGAATGGATGGTGAGGACATATTAAAAGATTTTTGCAATGTGATCGCTGCTGAAATAAGACTGCCTGAAGCCATGAATAGGAAGTTGCTGTGCCCCTTTCAATATTTTGGGATTTCCGACTCGATCGATCTAGACGGTGTAAAATGGACCAACGGTAAATATGAAACTAAAGAATTATCAACAATTTATACGATAGATAATTCAAGAGTTGGTGCGATTCTAAGTAACTGTGATAAATATCTAACTGATCCCAAAGATGTGAGAGCCTTAGGATTTTGTGTAAGTACTGAGCATGCTCAGTTCATGGCCGATAAGTTTACAGAAGCTGGTTTGCCAGCGGATTATTTGACTAGTGCAAATGCTAAGCAAAATAGAGACTTAGTTAAGGACCGGTTGCGTAATAAAGAGATCAACTATCTTTTTGTGGTCGATATTTTTAATGAAGGGATTGATCTGCCAGAATTGGATACTGTATTGTTTTTACGTCCTACCGAAAGTCTAACGGTTTTCTTACAACAGCTTGGACGTGGCTTGCGATTATCACCAGGTAAAGATTGTTTAACCGTTTTGGATTTTGTTGGTAATGCTAGACCTGAATATGACTTTGAACACAAGTTTAGAGCAATGGTCGGCAAAACCCATACATCAATGATCAAAGAGATTGAGGATGACTTCCCTCATCTTCCCCTAGGATGTTCGGTCGTGCTAGAAAAGAAGGCGAAGGAAGTAATTCTGAAAAACATTAAGCAAGCAACAGGTTTGAACCGGGGACAAATCATTATAAAGTTGGTAGATTTCAAGCACCAATCAACCCTACCACTAACTTTAAACAACTTTATAAACTTCTATCACATCGAATTGCCGCAGATCTACAAAAGAGGAGGTTGGAAGCGTTTGTGTGCTGATGCTGGAGTTATCGCCGATTTTTCAGAACCGCACGAAAAAGAAATTATCAGAGGTATAAAGAGATTGATTCAAGGAAGTTCTATCAGTTATTTTAGCTTTATTCGTGAACTGGTAGAAAGTGATTTTCTAATTGATAATCAATCTGCCGAAAGCGAATTGCTGCAGCTAATGTTACATTATGATATATGGCAGGATGCTGGAGCTAAATTCGATTTTGCAACACTGGGAGAAAGTCTTGGAAGTTTATCCGGAAATCCCGTGATGTTGGAAGAGCTCCTAGAGGTCCTTTCAATAATAATTGAACGCGTAAATTTTGTAGAGAAGGAAATTGAACTTGGTTTTGCATTTCCTTTAAGAGTTCACAGCCGGTACAATCGAGATGAGATCTTGGCAGCGTTGCGCTTGCATAAATTTACTCAAAAATCATCCAATAGGGAGGGAGTTGCATTAAATAAGGAATTGAATGCTGAAGCTTTATTTGTGACTTTGAAAAAATCTGAAAAGGAATACTCCCCAACGACGTTATATGATGATTATGCTATTAGCGAGTCCCTCTTTCACTGGCAGTCGCAGAATAGGGCTTCACCAGATAATGCATCAGGCAGATCGTACATAAAACAAAATGAGCTAGGTAGGAAGATCTTGATATTTGTTAGGGAGCAAAACGAAGATGAATTCGGCAATACAATGTCCTATGTTTTTCTGGGAGACGCCGACTTTGTACAAACAAGCGGTGCCAAGCCGATGAACGTAGAATGGAAATTGCGGGAGCCAATGCCAGCTTACATCTGGAAGGAAAGTGGAAAGTTAGCTGTTGGGTAAGTCACGCATTTTTCTGTTTTGGTAATAAACAATACTCAATATTCCATTTTACCATACAATTTTGTTATTTTTCAAAATATTTCTAAGTGATGAATAATTGGGAAGATTTACAAAAAAAATTAATAGAGTTCAGAAATGAGCGAGATTGGGAGCAGTTTCATAATCCGAAAGATTTGGCTTTGGCATTATCCATCGAAGCAGCTGAGCTAAATGAAATTTTCCTATGGAAGAAGTCTGAAGAAGCTGATGTAAATAAAATAAAAGAAGAATTGGCCGATGTTCTCGCATATGCCATTTTACTTGCAGAAAAGTATAATCTTGATATTAATCGAATTGTTCTCGATAAGATCCAAAAGAATGCTCAAAAATATCCTGCGGATAAAGCTAGAGGTTCAGCAAAAAAATATGATGAACTATAATTATTAGCTATATAATGGAGGTCCTCAAGAAAGATGATATCAAGATATTTACGGTCGGTAGTGGCACTAATTCTACAGAAATACAGTCGCTTCCTCGATACCGGATGTGGCCGCTGGTGTATATTTTGTACAATAAAACTAACCTATATGTAGGTGAGACAGTTGATATCAAAACAAGGCTTAATAACCATGGCAACAACGATAGTAAGCGGGCGTTAAATAATAAATTGATTATAACATCTGAATATTTTAATAAGTCGGTAACGCTGCAACTCGAGGCTTATCTTATAGAATATTTCTCAGGAGATGGTAAATTCAGGATGGTAAATGGTAACCTAGGCTTGACCAAGCATAATTATTACAATCAAGGTTTTTATGAAAACGTTTTTCCTGAAGTATGGCGGGCATTAAGGGAGTTTAATATCTCTCAACATACCATTGGCCAAATTGAAAATGAAGATTTGTTTAAATATTCACCTTATAAATCTTTAAACTTAGATCAGCAGGAGGCTATTATTAATGTGCTCCGTGCCTTAAGAGAAAATAAGGAAAATATATTCATTAAGGGAGGGGCCGGTACAGGAAAGACAATTTTGGCCATTTATCTAATGAAGCTCTTATGCACGCCGGTTGATGAAATAGATCCGAATGAATTGGATGATAGCTTTTCTAATGAGATTTTAGATCTGACTCGTGACATACAGATTCTATATCCGGATCTTCAAAACCAGATAGCGCTGGTAGTTCCAATGCCTCCGTTAAGAAAGACTTTAGCTAAAGTGTTTAGAAATGTAAGAAATCTGTCGGCCAAAATGGTTGTCTCACCAACAGATGCTGGTAAAAGATCTTATAATATCCTAATAGTGGACGAATCTCACCGTTTAAAAAGACGGGTGAACATTGTCAATTATAAGTCTCATGATGATATGAACAAGTCACTAAATTTAAAAAATGGTGATGAGCTGGACTGGATTTTAAAAAGAAGTAAGTCTAGGGTGTTTTTCTATGACAAAATGCAATCAATACGGCCAAGCGATATTTTGGAGGAGAAATTTGAAAGCATATTAGAAATGCCGAGTACCATATCACTCCAGTTGCAATCTCAGATAAGATCAAAAGGCGGTGACCTATATTCAGATTTCGTTTATAATTTAATGTATGCTAAGCTTAGACCGGCTGAACAATTTGTTTCGGATCACTATGAAATCCAACTCATAGATAAAATGGAGGACCTAGATAAAATAATCAAGGAAAAGAATTCTGAATATGGTTTAGCCCGCTTGGTAGCAGGTTTTGCCTGGGAATGGAAATCTAAAAAAGACAGGTTTAAACACGATTTTGAAATCGAAAACATAAAATTAAGGTGGAATGGAACCAATATTGACTGGATCAATTCTGAGAACGCAATCAATGAAGTAGGCTGCATACATACGACTCAAGGCTACGATTTAAATTATGCCGGCATAATTTTCGGTAGTGAAATTGGGTATGATTCTGTTAGCAAAAAGATTGTTGTTAAGCCTGAGAATTATAAAGATAAAAATGGAAAGAAAGGCGTTGAACAGAAAGATCTAGAAGGGTTTATTACTAGCATTTATCAAACTCTTTTATTAAGAGCAATAAAAGGCACCTATATCTACTGCTGTGATCCATCATTGAAGGTATATTTTAAAGAGCATTTAACATTGCGACCGAATGTTTAATAGGGTATGGTCAATCAAAATGGACAGACTTAATATGGTTTTAAGTTACGTCAATACCTCTGATTGGTCGCCAAAAACCTCAGGAAGGATATGATCATAGCCATAGATAAATATATTCAAGCATTTCAAAAGCTTAGACGTTCAAATACAGACTATGGGAGTGCGCCTCACAAGCCGGTGTTGTTAATCTCACTGATAGAACTGATTGAAAAACGTGTAGTAAATGTTAATCAATTTCCAGTATCAGCTGATTTGGTGGGGATTTTCAAAGAAAATTGGCAGCTGCTGGTGCAGACTATGCATAAAGCTGATTTTACACAACCATTTTTCTACCTACAAAGTGAGAAAGTTCAGGGTGATCCCCTTTGGATATTAAAACCAAACGCCGGTTGCCGTATCAGTTCACATCTTGGGGTATCTAGATTGAGTGAACTATGCGACTACGGCTATTTTACAAAAGAACTTTTCTTCCTACTAACAGATTCGGGTAATAGGGCTATCCTAACGGAGGTATTATTGACTACCTACTTTAGTGAACTTAAAATGCAATTTTACAATGCGAAGCAAACTGGAAACGGATATTTACATGAACAGCTTTCAGATATCCTAAACGAGCCACACGCGATAAAAAAACGTGTAAGTACCAATACTGAGGAGGATGCGTTTGTCCGCAATGGCCTTTTCAAGAAAATGGTTCCAAAGATCTATCGCAATAGTTGTAGTTTTACTGGGATGCAATTATCAAGCACCTTTGGACATTCCTTTGTAGATGCTTGTCATATAGTTCCCTTTTCACTAACCCACAATGATTCGGTAAGCAATGGAATCGCGCTTTGCCCTAACCTTCACAGAGCATTCGACAGGGGGCTGGTGAGCATCGATGAAGATTATCGAATTATCGTATCCACTCATGTTCTGGAAGATGGTGAACATATCTACGGAATTGGAAAACTTCATGGAAAGACGATGTCACTGCCTTCAGAAAAAACGCAATATCCGGCGAAAGAATACACAAGCTGGCATAGACAGAATCTTTTTAAAGTGTGACCTTAGTAATATTAATATATGCATAATGATCATACCCGCAAAACTCAAAAAAGGTGACACCGTCGGAGTAATCTCTCCATCATTCGGTGGCGCCGGTATGTTCCCTCATCGATATCAAAAAGCTATAGAAGCATTAAACAACATCGGCCTGAATATTAAACCTGCTAAAAACGCACTCAAGTCATCTGGATACGTGTCATCATCCATCCAGGATAGGGTAGAAGATATACACGAAATGTTTTCGGACCCGTTGGTTTCTGCTATTATTTGTTCCATCGGTGGAAACCATTCAAATCAGTTGCTACAATATCTCGACTTTGACCTGATAGCAAAAAATCCAAAGCCCTTCATCGGATACTCTGATATCACAGTTCTCCATTACGCGCTGCTGAAATTTGCAAACTTGCAAACCTTCTATGGTCCCTGCCTGATCACCCAGTTCGGTGAGTATCCTGAGGTGCTCGACTACACTTTAGATCATTTCGTAAAAACACTTTTTGACAGAGAATTTGGGCCGGTAACTCCTTCGCAATTCTATACCGATGAGTTTCTTGACTGGGGTTTAAAACTGGACCTATCGCGCGCAAGAACTATGACCAGCAACAAAGGCTATGAATGGGCCAATCCTGGTTATGCTAAAGGCAAAATCATCGGCGGATGTCTCGGATCCCTAAATCATTTGTTAGGCACCAAATACTGGATTGATCCCACAAATATGATATTCTTCATCGATATCCCGGAAAGCGAACCCGGCACGGGGATGAAGATACCAGATGTAGATGCCTACTTGACTGATCTGGACAATTGTGGTGTGTTTAGTGTGATCTCGGGCTTAATCGTAGGGCGCTTATATGGATACACCGAAGAGGAAAAGCAGCTGGTAAAATCTATCATTCGCAGGTTTATCAACGGTAAACCATATCCCGTGTTATTTGATGTAGACCTGGGCCATACAGATCCGATGATCACCATCCCGTACATGGCACAAGTAGAAATAAACTCTGCCGCTAATTTATTTTCTATCCATAACTAAAGATTTTTTTGGTGTTATAGCAACGGTAAAATTGCCCTCAGGGCATAACCATGCAATACAATCTTTTGTTGTAATCTGTACCATAATTGCAATGGCAAGAACTTGTCATTTGATGTGGCAGAACAGCCTTCTATATTTAAATAAAAATCAGGTTTTTCTGTTACATATTATTAAAAAAAATGGCTTATAAATTTGAATCACCGTACTATCCAATAGTATATGTTAGAGGTTATGCAGAGGAGCATGAGGACAACGTAGCAACAATGATGGATAAGTATTATGGATTTGCTACACTTACAGGATATCAAAACCAAGTGGATGCCGGCAACGGATATTTGGTTCCCAATGTATTCAGGAGCCCTTTTTGGCACTTAACCATGAGCAGTTGCGAAGATAATAGCAGGAGGTTTGGTTATTTGGAAGGTGCAAAATTACCTGAGTACCAGTATGAAGGATATAATCCGTCCAGAAGTTTATGGCTGAGCCGTGTTTGTGCGCTGGATAGTAAACCGTACAAACAAAGGAGCATGAAAAAGGATGCGCAGGAACTGATACACCTGATTGTATATGAGATTCCTAAAAAATTGGTAGCCCTTGGAATGGACGAGGAGACAGTTAAAAATGATTACAAGGTAATTTTAATAGCGCATGGTATGGCGGGACTGGTGTGCAGGACAATGATACAAAACCTGCTGCCAGATTTTAAATTTAAGAAGGATGATGAAGTGCCGGTAATTGCCCTTGAAAACATTAATAACCCGGAAAACCTGATTCATAAGTTTGTAACTATTGGCACGCCCCACAAAGGTTACGATATGGGAGAACAAGATAGTAATATAACTTATGCTCTGTACAAATCTTTCAATCCCTACAATGCGAATGGTTTTGCATCGGAAAGGATGAGGGAGTACCTCAAACTGACCGACCTCAAGTTAGATACCCACAGCCTGGGCAATACCAATTTTCCGCTGAAAAAATGTTTATGTATTATTGGCAGCGATCACAGGAGTTATAATGGTCACAAAGAAAGGCCGGCTTTTAGCGATGGGGTGGTAAAACAGGACCGCGCTTATCTGGTAGGTGGTGAACGCCCGGCAGATAAGGGTGCTTATGATGAAAAGAATATAGCATTTTATTCAAACGTACACCGTGCGCATTCCGGTAAGTTTGGTCTGGTGAACAGTTATGAATCCTGGGAGCATATTCAACGTTTCCTGTTTGGCGATTTACGGCTGAGGATAGCACTGGATAATCTGGCGATCCACACGAAGCAGACGGAAGAATATGACTATTTTTATGATATCGAGTTCGCCTACACGATTAAGGGGATAGGGTTTTACCTCCATCGCAGGCAACAGGATCCATGTGAAAATGCGTTTAGGCTGAACCGTAGCGAAGTTGGCGCAAAAGAGTTATTCCTGCATAATGCATTCTTAGACTCGAGACTGGCGAAATCAAAAAAAACAGGATCGCATTTTATGATGGACATTGCTGTACGGGAATACCGTGCGGATAAATCATCGCATTATGA
>Ga0247734_1000250_pt1 | contig 48165 bp, 48 predicted proteins | sample UWRJL103311B2_FD_180933 | JGI IMG/M metagenome (GOLD analysis project Ga0247734, IMG submission 180933) | Plant litter microbial communities from Arlington Agricultural Research Station in Wisconsin, United States - UWRJ-L103-311B-2 | ecosystem: Environmental > Terrestrial > Plant litter >...
AGTTCTTGGGGCTGCTGAGCAGTATGAGGGTGTGCAGTGCCCGCATAGACTTTCAGCTTACGATACATGTCGCGACCCAGCGGGTTCTTAGGCAGCATGCCTTTGACCGCGGTCTCGATCACGCGCTCAGGAGCTTTGGCGATCAGCTTTTCAAAGTTGATCGACTTGATCCCGCCCGGGAAACCGGAGTGAGAGTAGTAGATCTTGTCGGTGGTCTTGGCACCAGTAACGCGGATCTGCTCAGCGTTGATAACGACGATGTAGTCGCCAGTGTCAACGTGCGGAGTGTATTCCGGCTTGTGCTTGCCACGCAGACGGCTCGCGATTTCGGTGGCCAAACGACCCAGGGTCTGGCCAGCAGCGTCGACGACGAACCAGTCGCGCTTTACTGTTTCCGGTTTAGCGGTAAAAGTTTTCATTCTGTATAGCCTCAGGGGCCGCCTGCAAAAATTAGACGGCGGATCTTACTGAATAGTACGGTCTTTGACAAGTCAAAGTCCGCCGGGCACGGACGCTATAGGGGGCTCGGGTCAGCGCGTCCAATTGCGGCGGTGTCTTGGGCAGGGGAGCATCACTTCCGCTGCAAAGAGCTGCGGAATTATGCAGATTGCGAAAAAAATTTCAACCTGCTTTTATGTTTCTCTTTAAATAGGAGAGCCAAATGGATTATCGCCAACTGGGCAGAACCGACCTCAATGTCAGTGCCATATGCCTGGGCACCATGACCTGGGGTGAGCAAAACAGCGAGTCCGAAGCCTTCGCCCAGATCGAACGGGCCAAATCGGCGGGTATCAATTTCATCGACACCGCCGAGATGTACCCTGTCCCGCCACAGAAAGAAACCTACGCCAGCACCGAAAAAATCATCGGCAACTGGTTCAAGAACAATGGCGACCGCAAAGACTGGATCCTCGCCAGCAAAATCGCAGGGCCGGGAAACGGCATCGATTACATCCGTGACGGCCAGCTCAAGTTCAATCGCGAGCATATCGTTGCAGCCGTGGATGCGAGCCTGAACCGCTTGCAGACCGACTATCTGGATCTCTACCAATTGCATTGGCCAGAGCGCAGCACCAACTTCTTCGGCAAGCTGGGTTACTCCCACAAGGACGAAACATTCACCCCGCTGCTGGAAGTGCTGCAGGTACTGGATGATCAGGTCAAGGCTGGCAAGATTCGTCACGTCGGGCTGTCGAATGAAACACCATGGGGCACCATGAAGTTTCTACAGGCGTCTGAAGCTCAGGGGCTGACCCGTCCAGTATCCATCCAGAACCCTTACAACCTGCTCAACCGCAGCTTTGAAGTGGGCCTGGCAGAAATCGCCATCCGCGAGCAATGCGGCCTGCTGGCTTATTCGCCTCTGGCATTCGGCATGTTGTCGGGCAAGTACGCCAATGGCGCGCGCCCGCCCAAGGGCCGACTGAGCTTGTACAGCCGCTTTACCCGCTACTTCAATCCGGAATCGGAAGCTGCCTGTGCAAAATACGTAGCCCTGGCCCGTGAGCACGGCCTGGACCCGGCGCAGATGGCCTTGGCGTTCGTCACCAGCCGCTCGTTCGTGACCAGCAACATCATCGGCGCAACCACTCTGGAGCAGCTTGAAAGCAACATCGCCAGCTTCGAACTGGAGCTGTCCGAAGAGGTATTGGCCGGGATCGATGCGATCCACAAAACCCAGCCCAACCCCGCTCCGTAAATACCCCCGACGCGAAACCCTGCGCCGAATGCAAAAACTGTGGGAGCGGACTCGTCCGCGAAGAAGTCCGTACAGTCGATATTAATATCTCGCCTGTCCTTACGCCTTCGCGGACGAGTCCGCTCCCACGGTTTTGCACACCAATAAAGAACGCGTGAGAAGTCAAAGCGACCGTGCAATGATCTCTTTCATGATCTCGTTAGTCCCCGCGTAAATCCGCTGCACCCTGGCGTCCGCCCATGCCCGCGCAATCGGGTATTCCCACATAAAGCCGTAGCCGCCGTGCAGTTGCACGCACTCATCGAGCACCTTGCATTGCAGGTCCGTCGCCCAATACTTGGCCATTGCCGCCGTGGGCACATCGAGCTTGCCTTCCAGATGCAGCTCCAGGCAACGGTCAATGAACACCCGCCCGATCTGCACCTCTGTGGCCATTTCGGCGAGCTTGAAGCGTGTGTTCTGAAAGTCGGCGATGGCCTTGCCAAACGCCTTGCGTTCGCGGGTGTATTCAAGGGTCCATTGCACCGCCGCTTCTGCCGACGAAATGGCACCAATCGCAACGGTCAGACGCTCCTGCGGCAGCTCCTGCATCAGATACGCGAAACCCATTCCGGCCTGTCCCAACAGATTTTCCCTGGGCACGCGCACGTCCTGAAAGAATAACTCGGAGGTGTCCTGAGCCTTCATGCCGACTTTCTCCAGGCGCTTGCCCTTCTCGAACCCAGGCGTGCCCGACTCGACCAGAAACAGGCTGGTGCCCTTCGCGCCCGCTTTTGGATCGGTCTTGGCTACCACGATCACCAGGTCCGCCAGATAGCCATTGGTGATGAAGGTCTTGGAGCCGTTGATCACGTACTCGTCGCCGTCCAGCACGGCGGTGGTCTTGACGCCCTGAAGATCGGACCCGGCTCCCGGCTCGGTCATGGCGATTGCCGTGACCAACTCCCCGGAGACCATTTTCGGCAGATATTTGAGCTTCAGCGCGTCGCTGCCGTAATGCAGGATGTAGGGCGCCACGATGTCCGAATGCAGAGAAAACCCGATGCCGGTCAAGCCGAGCCGGTAGATCTCCTCGATCACCACGGTGGTGTAGAGAAAGTCCGCCGCCATGCCGCCGTACTCTTCCGGCAGATGCGAGCACAACATGCCCTGCTCACCCGCACGATTCCACAGCGTGCGATCGATGTGCCCCTGCTTTTCCCACTGTGCGTGAAACGGCGCGGCATGCTGTTCGAGGAATTTGCGCACGCTGTCGCGGAATAGCTCGTGCTCGGAGCTGAACAGTGTTCTTGGAAGCATGGGACACCTTGGCTGAGGGAGGATGGCCCACAGAGCCTATGCCCAGCCGATGCGCGACGACACTGGACACATTAGCCAAAAAATAAGACGATCACGCCGTTGCTTGACCACTTTCCCATATAAGAACAACAGATCATGTCTATTCAACACACCGTGCCCTTGCGGCGCGTAAGCATACTTGCGATCGATGGCGTGTTCGCTTCGACACTCACGCAAGCCAAAGACTTCTTCCACCTCGCCAGCCTGCGCTACGGAAAGCAGCTGGGCCAAGGGTTGAAATCCGCATTCGAAACACGCTTGGTCAGCCCCGATGGGCAATCTGTACGCAGCTTCAGCGAGATCGTCCTGCCGGTCGACAGCGCACTCCAAGACAGTGACATCATCGTTCTGCCCGCCTTCTCTGACCATTTCGACACGCTCTGCGAACGCTATCCGCAGGTGTTGCCGTGGCTGCGTGAGCAGCACGCCAGGGGGGCTGTACTGTGCGGTGAGGCAAGCGGGGTTTTCTGGCTGGCGCAAGCAGGCCTGCTTGATGGCAAGGAGGCCACCACCTATTGGCGGTTCTTCAATGAATTCGCCGAGCGATTTCCGAAAGTGCTGCTCAATCAGGAAAAACACCTGACCGATGCCGACAATCTGTATTGCGCTGGCGGCACGGTGTCGGCGTGCGATCTGTACATTTACCTGATCGAGCGCTTCTGCGGCTCAAACGTGGCGCAAACCGTCGCCCGAGACATTCTGTACGAGGTGCAGCGCAGCTATACCCCAGGCCGCATGGGCTTCGGCGGGCAAAAGCTGCATCAGGACGTCATCATCCTGCAGATCCAGCACTGGCTCGAGGAACACTTCGCTGACAAGTTTCGCTTCGAAGACGTGGCCCGAGAGCACGGCATGAGCATCCGCAACTTCATGCGCCGCTTCCAGACCGCCACCGGCGACAAACCGCTGCACTACCTGCAACGTCTGCGCATCGAGACTGCCAAGGGACTGCTGTCGGGAAGCCGCAAGAGCATCAAAACCATCAGCTATGAAGTGGGCTACGACGACGCAAGCTTCTTCGCGCGGCTGTTCCGTCAGCACACTGAACTCTCGCCTAACCAGTATCGGCAGCAGTTTCAGCAAGCGGCCTAAGAGCAGCGCCAAGCTGCAAGCGGATTCAGCCCGGCCTCTTGCAGCTTATATCGGCTTCTAAGGTTTGTGAGCGCGGGACAGGAACTCATGAGACTGCATTTCCAGCAAGCGGCTCAAGGTACGCTGGAACTCGAAGTTCAGGCGCCCGCCTGTGTACAGATCCTTGAGCTCGACTTCAGCCGAGATGATCAGCTTGACGTTGCGATCGTAGAATTCGTCGACCATGTTGATAAAGCGCCGCGCGATGTCGTCGGTGGTGACGCTCATCTGGTAGACGCCGCTGATCAAAACGGCATGGAAGATCTTGCCCAGCTCGATGTAATCGTTCTGGCTGCGGGGGCCGTCGCACAATTCGGCAAAGTCGAACCACGCCACGTCATCGCATGTACGAATGGCCTTGATCTCGCGATTCTCGATCACCAGCACGTCGTTTTCGATGGCCTTGGTGCATTCGGGAGTCAGCGCCCGGAAGCTCTTGCGCATGCTGTCCTGAGCCGCTTCATTGAGTGGGAAGTGGAACAGTTCGGCTTGTTCAAGGTGACGCAGACGGTAATCCACGCCGCTGTCGACGTTGACGATGTCGGTGTTCTGCTTGATCAGCGCAATGGCCGGCAGGAAGCGTGCGCGTTGCAGGCCGTCCTTGTACAAGCCATCGGGCACGATGTTGGAGGTCGCGACCAGCGTGACGCCGTTCTTGAACAGCTCTTCCATCAGCGTGCCGAGGATCATGGCGTCGGTGATGTCGGAGACGAAAAACTCATCGAAACAGATGACCCGCGCTTCGTCGGAAAAGCGCTTGGCGATGGCGGTCAGCGGGTTCTTTTCGCCCTTGAGCGTTTTCATTTCTTCGTGAACGCGCTTCATGAAGCGGTGAAAGTGCGTGCGCACTTTGTCTTCGAACGGCAGTGCTTCAAAAAAGGTATCGACCAGATAGGTCTTGCCGCGACCGACGCCGCCCCAGAAATACAGGCCTTTGATCACGGGCACTTCTTTCTTGCCGAACAGCTTGCCGAACAGACCAGGCTTGCTCTGGTGAGCGGCCACAAGGTCGTCGTACAGGCGCTGTAAATGACGCACAGCGTTTTCCTGAGCGGCGTCGTGGAAGAAGTCGGGGCGTTTGAGGTCAGCCTGGTATCGTTCTAGGGGGGTCATAGTTTTCGTTGGCTAGGGAGCAAAAACGGGCCGCCACTGTAGCGACGGCCCGTGGGATTGGCAATCAGTCCTGTTGTGGCGCCAGTGCCAGTTTCAGGCTCTGGATAGCGGCATCGCGACTCGCAGCGTCGGCGAACTCAGGGCTGTCGGCCACACATTGGCCATCAAGCCACAGGGTGAAGCGGTCGCCTTCGCTACGCAGATCAAGCTCGCCGCCTTGCTGCAGCTGCTTGGTAACAACGCCTGCAGCCTTGCCATCGGCGAAATTGCGCGACAGCAGCAGTTGTTCGCCATCGGCCGCCAGCAGGCGGAAGCGGAAACTGCCGTCGTCCTCGCGGAAGCTGACAAAGCGCGGGCCCTTGCTGGCTTTTTTCTTGGTGGCGGTAGTGCTTTGAGCGGCGCTGCGGAATGAACGCAAGCCAACCGCTTCGCGCAGCTCGCCGAGAAACGGCGTAGCGGTACGACGGGCTTTCTCGGCGCCAGCTAGCAGGATGTCTTCCAGATCTGCCGGGCGTTCGATCAGGCGATGGTAGTTCTCACGGGCCTCTCCCAGCTCACTGTCGAGCAACTGGAAAAGACGCTGCTTGGCATCGCCCCAACCCAGGCCCTGCATCAGGTCAGCACGAAACTCGGCACATTGCTCGTTGCTGGCGAAGGCCTGGTACAGCGTGAACAGGTGGGAGTTGTCCGGATCCTTGGCTTCACCCGGCAGACGGGAGTCGGTGACGATGCGCGAGATGGCGTCCTTCATCTCTTTGCCACTGCTGAACAACGGAATGGTGTTGTCGTAGCTCTTCGACATCTTGCGGCCATCCAGGCCTGGCAAGGTGGCAACGCTTTCTTCGATCAGCGCTTCGGGCATGACGAAGAATTCTTTGCCATTGCCGAACAGGTGGTTGAAGCGCTGGCCAATGTCCCGGGCCATTTCGACGTGCTGGATTTGGTCGCGGCCAACCGGTACTTGATGGGCGTTGAACATAAGGATGTCCGCTGCCATCAGCACCGGGTAGCTGTACAGGCCCATGGTGATGCCGGCGTCCGGGTCATCGCCGGTCTCGACGTTCTTGTCTACAGACGCCTTGTAGGCGTGGGCGCGATTGAGCAGGCCCTTGGCGGCGACGCAGGTCAGCAGCCAGGTCAGCTCAGGGATTTCCGGGATGTCAGACTGGCGATAAAACGTGACGCGATCAACGTCCAGACCTGCGGCGAGCCAGGTGGCGGCAATCTCCAGACGCGAGCGCTGAATGCGCAGCGGGTCATCGCATTTGATCAGGGCGTGATAGTCCGCCAGGAAGTAAAACGAATCGGCATCGCTCTGACGGCTGGCGACAATGGCCGGGCGGATGGCGCCCGCATAGTTGCCCAGGTGGGGCGTGCCGGTGGTGGTGATACCGGTCAGGATACGAGTGGTCATGGTTAGTCGCTTATTCTGGGTGCTGCAATCAATTCGAGAGACGCGGCAGGACCAGATCCTTGAGATCGGTCAGCTTGCCGTGAAAAAAGTGTCCGCATTCTGCCACTTTCAGCAGCTCATGGGGGCGCGACAACGCGTCAGACCAGTCGTATACCAGTTGTGGGGCAACCACTTCGTCGTTTTCCGGCTGGATCAGGGTCAGCGGGCCGTTCTGCGGCAACGCGCTGGTGTCGGCGATGCGCATGACCGCGGGCGCGATCATAAACAGGTGATTGATGGTTTCGCCCCGGGCTTCAAGACGACCGCCCAGAGTGGCGGCGACGAATCCGCCGAACGAGAAGCCGAACAGTGTCAGCGGCAGATCGGGATGTCTGTCGCGTAACCACTGGGCAACCGCTTCGGCATCGTCGACTTCGCCCTGGGCCATATCGGAGGTGCCAGCACTGGCGCCAACCCCGCGATAATTGAAGCGCAGGGTAATCAAGCCGGCGTCTCGGGCGGTGCGTTGCAGCGTCGAGACCACTTTATTGAGCATCGTGCCGCCCTGAACCGGGTTAGGATGGCATATCAGCGCCACGCCCTTGGCGTCTTCAAGGTCAAGGTAAAGGGCTTCCAGTTGGCCGACGGGGCCATCGATGAGTACAGGATTTTCGCGGATGAGCAAGAATGAACTCCGTGACCTTGCAAAAGGTCGACTCGTCTAGCTGATGTCTGTGGCTGGCATATCGGCGACGCGTCGCGGGTATACAGCGCAGGTTCGAGCCGTTAACGTAAAGCAAAGCCGTTTATAGAGGAAGGACTCGTGGAACACTCGCTCTTAGTTTGGTTGTTGCCGACCATTGCCCTGGTCGTCGGGGTCGTCATCGGTTTCCTCGTCGCGCGTCTGGTGCCCAACGCTGCCCCTAACAGCACTCAGCGCCAGCTGGATGATGTTCAGGAGCGCTTCGACACGTATCAGAACGAGGTGGTCACTCACTTCAACAGCACGGCCAATCTGGTTCAGAAGTTGTCCCAGAGTTACTCGGATGTACAAGAACACCTCGCCGAGGGCGCCAACCGTCTGGCCCTGGACGAACTGACCCGTCAACGCTTGCTGGCCGCCCTGCACCCGGAAGCCAATCAGGTGCCGCGCGACCGCCTCACGCCTCCGCGCACAGCCGCAGAACCACCAAAAGATTACGCGCCAAAAATGCCAAACTCACCGGGCATGCTCGATGAGCATTACGGTTTGAAGAAGTAACGCGCGACACGCCGAACACAGAAAGCCCGCCACTTGAGAGATCGAGTGGCGGGCTTTTTTGTAGCCATTACGCTGCGCTTCCGGGCGCAGCCCATCGTCGGCGAGCCAAGCTACTTCCTTCGGGCAGAAGCACATCGCGAACGCACCGCAAACCTTGTAGGAGCTGCCGACCCCGAGGGAGGCTGCGATGCGGTACACCTGCCACACCGCAATCGCAGCCTCCCTCGGGGTCGGCAGCTCCTACAGGTCCGGCGTCAACCTGCGAAGATCCAGGGGAGTAATAACAAAAAACCCGCCAGTCACGGCGGGTTTTCGTGCAGCCAGCTGCGCTTAGATCGCGCCGCGAGCCCGCAGTAGTTCCAGCACCTGCTTGACGCTTTCCTCGACGTTCAGCGACTGGGTGTCGATGACGAGATCGGCGTTGAGCGGAACGTCGTACGGGAAGGACTCACCCGGGATGTTGTCCTTGTCGGCGGCGTACAAGCCTTGTGGATCGCGTTCGCGGCAGACCTGCGGCGAAGCCTGGACGTAGACCGTGATCAGGCGGTCATCGCCGATCAGACTCTTGGCGTTTTCGCGGCCTGCGGCATCCGGCGCAACGAAGGCTGCCAACGTCAGCAGACCGGCTTCGTTGAACTGGCGCGACACATGCGCAGCACGGCGCCAGTTCTCGGTACGGCCGGCGCGATCCTGTGGCAGACCCTTGTTCAGGTCGTGACGCAGGTTCTGGCCGTCCAGCACGTAAACTGCGCGGCCCATGTCGAACAGCTTGCGTTCCACGGCATACGCCAACGTGCTTTTGCCAGCACCGGACAGGCCAGTGAACAACACCGTCGCCGGCTGCTGCCCGAAACGCTGAGCACGCTCCTGGACCGACACATGAGCCAGCTCGCCATGATGGCTTGAGCCGCCTGCATGAACCGGCTTGGCGATGATCATGCCGGCGCCGACCGTGCCGTTGGTCAAGCGGTCAATGACGATGAACGAGCCGGTGGTACGGTTGCTGTCATAACCGTCCAGCGCGATCGGGCTGTCGAGGCTGATCTTGACGCGACCGATCTCGTTGAGCTGCAGCGAACTGGCAGCGCCCTCCTCCAGCGTATTCACATCCACGCGGTGAGTGATGCTGGCAATCGAGCCTGGCACGTAGCTGGTGGCGCGCTTGATGTCGTATTTCTTGCCCGGCAGCATCGGCTCTTCGGCCATCCACACCAGCATGGCGTCAAATGCGTCCGTCACTTGCGGCACGTTGTCGGCATGTACCAGCAAGTCGCCACGGGAGATGTCGATTTCGTCTTCCATGGTCAGCGTGACTGCCTGACCAGGCCCTGCGTGCTCAAGTTCGCCCTCGAAGGTGACGATGGACTTCACGCGGCTGCTTTTGCCCGAGGGCAGCACAACCACTTCATCGCCCTTGTGCACGATGCCGCTGGCCAACGTGCCGGCGAAACCGCGGAAGTTCAGGTTCGGGCGGTTGACGTACTGCACCGGGAAACGCAGATCGGCGTAGTTACGATCGTTGGCGATCTCGACGGTTTCGAGGATCTCCATCAGCGACTGGCCGGTGTACCAGGGCGAACGCTCGCTCTTGTTCACCACGTTGTCGCCCTTGAGCGCCGACATCGGCACGAAGGCCATGGTGGTCGGTTTGAAGGCGATGCCGTCAGCGAACTTCAGGTAATCGGATTTGATCGACTCGAACACGCCTTCATCGAAGCCATTGAGGTCCATCTTGTTGATGGCAACGACGATGTGCTTGATGCCTAGCAACGACGCGATGTAGCTGTGACGACGGGTCTGGGTCTGCACGCCGTAACGCGCGTCCACCAGAATGATCGCCAGGTCACAGGTCGAGGCGCCGGTGGCCATGTTGCGGGTGTACTGCTCATGGCCTGGGGTATCGGCGATGATGAATTTGCGCTTGGCGGTGGAGAAGTAGCGGTAAGCGACATCGATGGTGATGCCCTGCTCACGCTCGGCCTGCAAGCCGTCAACCAGCAGCGCCAGATCGACTTCATCGCCGGTGGTGCCGGACTTTTTCGAGTCGCGGGTGATGGCTTCCAGATGATCTTCGTAGATCATTTTGGAGTCGTGCAGCAGACGCCCGATCAGCGTGCTTTTGCCGTCATCGACGTTGCCACAGGTAAGAAAGCGCAGCATTTCCTTGCGTTCGTGCTGGCCCAGGTAGGCGAGGATGTCCTCGCTGATCAAATCAGATACGTGCGACATGACAACCCCTTAGAAATAACCCTGACGTTTCTTTTCTTCCATGGAGCCTGCGCCATCGTGGTCAATGACCCGGCCCTGGCGCTCGGAAGTTCGCGTCAGGAGCATTTCCTGAATGATGTCAGTGAGGCTGATGGCCTCGGACTCGACAGCGCCCGTCAACGGGTAGTCGCCCAGTGTGCGGAAGCGGACCTTCTTTTTGACGATGCGCTTTTTGTCTTCATCGCTCAGATGATTACGCAGGCGATCGTCGTCGATCATGATCCAGGTGCCGTTCATTTCGATGACTTCGCGCTCGGCGGCGAAGTACAGCGGCACGATCGGGATGCCTTCTAGATAGATGTACTGCCAGATGTCCAGCTCGGTCCAGTTGGAAAGCGGGAACACGCGGATCGACTCGCCTTTGTTGACGTTGCCGTTGTAGACGTTCCACAGCTCTGGACGCTGGTTTTTCGGGTCCCAGCGGTGTTTGGTGTCGCGGAAGGAGTACACACGCTCTTTGGCGCGGGACTTCTCTTCGTCGCGGCGCGCACCACCAAAAGCTGCGTCGAAACCGTGTTTGTCGAGGGCCTGCTTGAGGCCTTCGGTCTTCATGATGTCGGTGTGCTTGGCACTGCCGTGGGTCAGCGGGTTGATGCCCTGGGCGACGCCGTCCGGGTTGACGTGGACGATCAGGTCCAGGCCCATTTCCTCGACCATCTTATCGCGGAATTTATACATCTCCTGGAATTTCCAGCGTGTATCGACGTGCATCACCGGGAATGGCAGTTTGCCCGGGAAGAAGGCCTTGCGTGCCAGGTGCAACATCACGGCGGAGTCTTTACCGACGGAGTAGAGCATCACCGGGTTATCGAACTCGGCAGCTACCTCGCGGATGATGTGGATGCTTTCCGCCTCCAGCTGTTTCAGATGCGTCAGTTTGTCGACCATGGTTACTCACGGGGGATAACGTTCTTTATGGAAGGCCAACGGGCCGTATTCGAGCCGGGGACTTTAGCACACGGCTTAATTCTATTGAGACAGCAGGCTAGATCGAAACGATCTAACGATATAGCTCTCTGATCGGTGCATTCAGATTGGATTCGGGCAATCGATGAACAGGTGCTCAAGGGCGAACCGTCGCGCCAGGTAATTGCCCAGCGCCTGCACGCCATAGCGCTCGGTGGCATGATGGCCTGCGGCGATGAAGCTGATGTCATTTTCGCGGGCGCTGTGGAACGTCTGTTCGGACGCTTCGCCGCTCAGGTACAAATCGACCCCTGCCAGCACGGCTTGATCAATGTAGCCCTGACCTCCACCGGTGCACCAGCCAACCCGCCTGATCATGCCGCTACCGGCAATCAGCAGCGGCTCGCGTCCCAATGCGCTCTGCACGCGATGAGCAAAATCGCGCGGTGTCACCGGTTCGGCGAGTGACCCGACCAAGCCAACGATTTTCAGGTTTTCCGGGTCCAGCGGTCCTTCGACAGTGATGTCCAGTTGACGCGCCAACTGCACGTTGTTACCCACCTCCGGGTGCAGATCCAGCGGCAGGTGGTAGGCAAGCAGACTGATGTCGTGCTTTAGCAGTGTCTTCAAACGCCGTTGCTTCATACCGACGACGCAGGGGCTCTCGCCTTTCCAGAAGTAACCGTGGTGAACCAGTATCAGGTCGGCGTCCGCATCGACCGCAGCATCGAGCAACGCCTGACTGGCCGTAACGCCGCTGACGATACGTGTGACCTGTGAGCGTCCCTCCACTTGCAGCCCGTTGGGGCAGTAATCCTGGATGCGCGCACTGTTCAAATAGCGGTCCGCCTCCTCTACCAGCGTGCTCAGTGCCACAGCCATAAAAGACTCCTAAATATGCAGTTCAGACCGTCTCGGTCCTCGTATAATGCCCGCCATTATGGCGCAGGTGACACCCAGTATTGCTGCGCTGCTCACTTCAGGACGTGCTCAATGTTCAAAGCGCTGCGTTTTCTCGGCTGGCCACTGCTCGCTGGCGTGCTAATCGCTTTACTGATCATCCAGCGTTACCCGCAATGGGTCGGTCTTCCGACTCAGGACGTCAACCTGCAACAAGCGCCACAAACCGCCACCGTGCAGCAAGGCCCTGTTTCCTACGCCGATGCGGTCAGTAGCGCAGCGCCCGCCGTGGCCAATCTGTACACCACCAAGATGGTCAACAACAAACCGAACCATCCGTTGTTTGAAGACCCGCAATTTCGGCGGTTCTTCGGCGATAACCTGCCCAAGCAGCGACGTATGGAGTCCAGCCTAGGTTCGGCCGTGATCATGAGCCCTGAAGGCTACCTGCTGACCAACAACCACGTGACTTCCGGCGCCGACCAGATTGTCGTGGCGCTCAAGGATGGCCGCGAAACCATCGCACGCGTGATTGGCAGCGATCCGGAAACCGACCTTGCGGTGCTCAAGATCGATCTGAAAAACCTTCCCGCGATCACTCTCGGCAGCTCCGATAGCATCCGCATCGGCGACGTGGCGCTGGCCATCGGCAACCCGTTCGGCGTTGGCCAGACCGTGACCATGGGCATCATCAGCGCCACCGGGCGTAACCAGTTGGGGCTCAACACCTACGAAGACTTCATTCAGACCGACGCTGCGATCAACCCTGGTAACTCAGGCGGCGCGCTGGTGGACGCCAACGGCAACCTGACCGGCATCAACACCGCGATTTTCTCCAAATCCGGCGGATCCCAGGGGATCGGTTTTGCGATCCCGACCAAGCTCGCGCTGGAGGTAATGAAATCGATCATCGAGCACGGCCAGGTGATTCGTGGCTGGCTGGGGATCGAAGTTCAGCCGCTGACTCAGGAGTTGGCAGAGTCGTTCGGCCTCAAAGATCGTCCGGGGATTGTCGTTGCAGGTATTTTCCGCGATGGCCCTGCGCAGAAGGCGGGATTGCAGTTGGGTGATGTCATATTGAGCATCAACGGCGAGCCGGCTGGCGATGGTCGTAAATCGATGAATCAAGTGGCGCGCACCAAGCCAACCGAGAAGATTTCGATTCAGGTCATGCGCAATGGCAAGGAATTGAAGCTGACCGCGGAAGTAGGCTTGCGTCCACCGCAGACGCCTGCGGCGGCGACTGCGGGTGAGGATTGATGATCCACTGTCCACTGGTTCACGCATAACCCGTGGGAGGGAGCTTGCTCGCGAAAGGCAGGTAAGGGCACTACATCTCTATTGCCCGATACGGCCTATTCGCGAGCAAGCTCCCTCCCACAAGCAACAATCCCTTTTACAACTCCCCTAGCGCATCCACCAACGCCTGATTCTGTTCAGGCGTACCGATGCTGATCCGCAGGAACTGCGCGATGCGCTCCTGCTTGAAGTGCCGAACGATCACGCCCTGCTCGCGCACTTTCGCTGCCAGTTGCGCAGCATCATGCTGGGGGTGGCGGGCGAAAATGAAGTTCGCCGCGGACGGCAGCACATCGAATCCTTTGCCTTGCAACTGCTCAATCAGCACTTCACGGCTGGCGATGACCGCCTTGCACGTCTGCTCGAAATAGGCGCGATCATCAAACGCAGCGGCCGCGCCGACGATGGCGATGCGATCAATCGGATAGGAGTTGAAGCTGTTCTTCACCCGCTCCAGCGCTTCGATCAGATCCGGATGCCCTACTGCAAGGCCAACGCGCAAGCCCGCCAATGAACGGGACTTGGACAGAGTCTGGGTGACCAGCAGGTTCGGATAACGGTCAACCAACTTGATTGCGGTCTCACCACCGAAATCAATGTAAGCCTCGTCCACGATCACCACCGAATCCGGGTTCGCCTTGAGGATCTGCTCAACCACCTCCAAGGCTACGACGCAGCCGGTCGGCGCATTCGGATTGGGGAAAATGATGCCGCTGTTGGGACGGGCATAATCTTCAGCACGAATCTGGAAGTGCTCATCCAGCGGCACCGCTTCGAATTCGATGCCGTAGAGACCGCAATACACCGGATAAAAGCTGTAGCTGATGTCCGGGAACAACAGCGGCTTGTCGTGCTTGAAAAATGCGTTGTACGCGTGGGCCAGCACCTCGTCGGAACCGTTACCCAGGAACACCCGATTGCTCTCGATGCCGTAGTAGCGGGCAACTGATTGCTTGAGCAGATCACTGTTGGGATCAGGATAAAGGCGCAGGTTGTCGTTCACCTCAGAGCGCATCGCTTCGATGGCTTTGGGCGAAGGGCCGTAAGGGTTTTCGTTGGTGTTGAGTTTCACCAGTTTGGTCAGCTTCGGTTGTTCGCCCGGCACATAAGGCACGAGGTCGCGAACGAACGGACTCCAGAGTTTGCTCATGCTCACTTACCTTCCTGTGTGTCGACGATCCGGTACTCAGCGCTGCGTGCGTGGGCGGTCAACGACTCACCTCGCGCCAGTACGGAGGCTGTTTTACCAAGCTCAGACGCGCCTTGTTCGGAGCAATAGATGATCGACGAGCGCTTCTGAAAATCGTAAACGCCCAGTGGCGAGGAAAACCGCGCAGTGCCCGAGGTCGGCAGCACATGGTTTGGGCCGGCGCAGTAATCGCCCAGCGCTTCAGAGGTGTGGCGCCCCATGAAGATTGCACCCGCGTGACGAACGTGGGGCAACCAGGCCTCTGGATCGGCCACTGACAACTCAAGGTGTTCCGGCGCGATGCGGTTGACGACTTCGAGCGCCTGCTGCATATCGGCAACCTTGATCAGGGCGCCACGGCCAGTGATCGAGGTCTTGATGATGTCGGCGCGCTCCATGGTCGGCATCAGCCTGGCGATGCTGGCCGCGACTTTATCGAGGAAGTCACCATCGGTGCTGACCAGAATCGCTTGGGCGTCTTCGTCGTGCTCGGCCTGGGAGAACAGGTCCATGGCAATCCAGTCTGGATCGGTCTGACCATCGCACACCACCAGAATCTCGGAGGGGCCGGCGATCATGTCGATACCGACCTGTCCAAATACGTGACGTTTGGCTGTGGCGACATAGATGTTGCCAGGGCCAACCACCTTATCGACCTGCGGCACACTTTCGGTGCCATAGGCCAAGGCAGCAACGGCCTGTGCGCCGCCGATGGTGAACACGCGGTCGACGCCGGCTATGCAGGCGGCCGCGAGCACCAGCTCGTTGAGCTCGCCGCGAGGCGTCGGCACGACCATCACGACTTCGCCAACGCCTGCGACCTTCGCCGGAATGGCGTTCATCAGTACCGAAGACGGATACGACGCTTTGCCCCCCGGCACATATAAACCGGCGCGGTCCAACGGCGTGACTTTCTGGCCCAACACCGTGCCGTCGGCTTCGGTGTAGCTCCAGGAATCCTGCTTTTGTTTCTCGTGGTAAATGCGCACCCGGTCGGCGGCTTTTTCCAGCGCCTGTCGTTGCGCCGGAGTAATACGGGTGAGCGCCAGTTCCAGGCGCTCGCGGGGCAGAATCAGTTCGGCCATGGACGCCACTTGCAGGCCGTCAAAACGCTGGGTGTACTCCACCAGCGCCGCATCGCCACGCTCGCGCACGTTTTTGATGATGTCCAGCACCCGCTGATTCACCGAGTCATCGGACACACTTTCCCAGCTCAGCAGATGATCCAGATGTCGTGCGAAATCCGGATCAGCAGCGTTGAGTCGGCGAATGTCGGTGGAAGTGGTCATAGCGGGGCCTCGTTATTGGCGGATTTCTCGGGTGCCGTTTTTGGACGTAAGTCCGTAAGCTACCAAGCTATCCGCGCGGGCACCTGAGATTCTGGCTATGACACGGATAGTCGGGCGCAGCGCTGAAGGCTGCGCTTATCGGTCAGCCGCGGTGTCGCGACTCCACTGCATTACGCAGAGTGTCGATCAACGCCTGAATGCGGGCGTGCTGCATTTTCATCGACGCCTTGTTGACCACCAGACGCGAGCTGATGTGAGCGATCAACTCCTGAGGCTCAAGGCCGTTGGCACGCAGCGTGTTGCCGGTGTCCACGACGTCGATGATTTTGTCGGCCAGGCCCACCAGCGGTGCAAGTTCCATAGAGCCGTACAGCTTGATGATGTCGACCTGACGACCCTGCTCGGCGTAATAACGCTTGGCCACGTTGACGAACTTGGTGGCCACGCGCAAACGGCCTTTGGGCTCGACAGCACCCACGGCACCGGCAGTCATCAATTTGCATTGCGCGATTTGCAGGTCCAACGGCTCGTACAAGCCCTGGCCGCCGTATTCCATCAATACGTCTTTACCGGCAACGCCCAGATCAGCCGCGCCGTGCTCGACGTACGTCGGCACATCGGTCGCACGAACGATCAACAGGCGCACATCGGCCTGGGTCGTCGGGATGATCAGCTTGCGGCTTTTGTCCGGATTCTCGGTCGGCACAATGCCCGCAGCAGCGAGCAGTGGCAGAGTGTCGTCAAGGATACGGCCCTTGGACAGCGCGATGGTCAACATGGGAAACGTCGGTCCTTATCAGCAATCATGCGTCGGATCGCAATCGGCGCCCGACGACCTCCGAGCCAAGACAGGGCGCGAAGTCAAACGAATCAGAAAGTGATGCTTGCATTGAGCATTCGGCCGCGGCACCTGCGGTGATAGAAATCACCCGCAAGCCACTGCAGCCAAAGCTTCAGCTCAGAACTACTAGCCCGGTACGCGACGAATCTTCGCGCCCAGCATCTGCAGCTTCTCTTCGATGCACTCGTAACCACGATCTATGTGGTAGATGCGGTCGATCAGCGTGTCGCCCTCAGCGATCAACGCCGAGATCACCAGACTGGCCGAAGCACGCAGGTCGGTAGCCATGACTGGCGCGCCCTTGAGCTTGGTGCAGCCGGTGACAATGGCTGTGTTGCCTTCGACCTGGATCTGCGCGCCCATGCGGTGCATTTCATACACGTGCATGAAGCGGTTTTCGAAGATCGTTTCGATGACCGCACCCGTGCCTTCGGCGATGGCGTTGAGCGAGATGAACTGCGCCTGCATGTCGGTCGGGAACGCCGGGTACGGCGCGGTGCGCACGTTCACGGCCTTCGGACGCTTACCGTGCATGTTCAGTTCGATCCAGTCCTTGCCGGTAGTGATCTCGGCGCCTGCTTCGCGCAGTTTTTCGAGGACGGCTTCCAGAATGGTCGGATCGGTATCCTTGAGTTTGACGCGGCCACCGGTAGCGGCTGCGGCAACCAGGTAAGTACCGGTCTCGATGCGGTCTGGCATGACTTTGTAGGTCGCCGAACCCAGGCGCTTCACGCCATCGATCGTGATGGTGTCGGAACCTGCGCCGGACACTTTCGCGCCCATTGCATTGAGGAAGTTGGCCAGATCGACGACTTCAGGTTCACGGGCGGCGTTCTGCAACACGCTGCGACCGTTGGCCAGTGCGGCCGCCATCATGATGTTCTCGGTACCGGTCACGCTGACGGTATCGAAGAAGAAGTGCGCGCCGCGCAAACCGCCTTCCGGCGCCTTGGCCTTGATGTAGCCGCCTTCGACGTCGATGACTGCGCCCATGGCTTCGAGGCCGCGGATATGCAGGTCAACCGGACGCGAACCAATGGCGCAACCGCCAGGCAGTGCGACTTCGGCTTCACCGAAACGCGCGACCATCGGGCCCAGCACGAGGATCGACGCACGCATGGTTTTCACCAGCTCGTACGGGGCGATCAGGGTTTTGATGGTGCGTGGATCGATTTCGACGCTGAGCTTTTCATCGATGATCGGCTCGATACCCATACGACCGAAAAGCTCGATCATGGTGGTGATGTCGTGCAGATGTGGCAGGTTCTGTACAGTTACCGGCCCATCGGCCAGCAGCGTGGCTGCAAGAATCGGCAGGGCAGAGTTCTTTGCCCCGGAAATGCGGATTTCGCCATCAAGACGAACGCCGCCAGTAATAATCAGTTTGTCCATTAGAATCTCGACGCCAATTGGCTCAGGTGCGCTCGGCCCATGCAGCGCGGCTGAAAAATTTCATGGTGACCGCGTGGATGCTGCCATCGGCGATCCATGGGTTCAAATGCGCATAGATCTGCTGTTGGCGCTTGACTGGACTCAGTGTAGCCAGCTCGTCGCTGATGACGTTCAGCTGGAAGTTGCAGCCTTCGCCCTCAACCTCGACTTGAATCTGTGGCAGCTTACCTTCTAGGAAGCTTTTAACTTCTACGGCCTGCATGCTTAACCTCAATCGGCGCCCTACGCGCGCGGGTCGGCCATCATACAAAAAAGCCCTCTCGTTGCGAACCCTACTTTGTAGGAGACGGACGAGGGGCCAGATCGAAAAACGGCAATCAATGATGTTGTAGCAGTTCGGTCAGTTCCGATACCTGAGCGATTTCGCGCATGTCTTCAGGCAGCGCTCGCACGCTTACCGTCTTACCGGCGGCCCCGCCATCGCGGATAAAACCCAGCAGCAGGGCCAGGCCCACACTGCTGGACTTCTCGACACCGGAGCAATCGATAACCAATTCAGGGGCATCGCTTGCCTTGATCAGCTCGGCGCCTTGCTTGCGCAAGATCGGACCGGTCCGGTAGTCGAGCACGCCTGCCAGTTTGATCTCACCCGCCAAACCGGCCTGTACGCTGGCCTGACTCATTTGGTGGTCTGTTCCGACTGGGAGGCTTCTTTGGCCTTGGCCACTTCACCGGCCCAACCGTTGATAGTCTTGTCCAGGTCATTGCCATTGCGCTGCATGGCGTCAGCGAACTGATCACGGAACAGCTTGCCAATGTTGATGCCATTGATGATGACGTTACGCACTTTCCATTCGTCGTTCAGCTTCACCAGGGTGTAGGAAACAGGGTAGATCGCCCCGCCACTGCCCTTGACCTGCATGTCGACGGACGTGCGATCAGCTGCTTCTTCCTTGGCCGGAGAAACCACGATGCCCTGGTTGTTGTACTCCAGCAGCGCGTTGCCATAGAACTGAATCAGGCTGCGCTTGAAGTTTTCCTGAAAGCGTTGCATTTGCTCAGGCGTCGCTTTGCGAGAGTACTTAACGGTCATGATGCTTTTGGAAATGCCGTCAGCATCGATAACCGGACCGACGATCCCGTTCAGCGCATCGTAAAAAGCGCCTGGGTTGCCTTTGTATTCTTCTTTGTGCGCGGCCAGATCGCTCAGCAAGCGTTTGGTCGTGTCGTCCACCAGGTCATGGGCAGACTGAGTCGATGTGGCAGCACTGGCCATCATCGGCAGGGCCGCCAGCAAGACCAGCAGCCCACGGCGCAGAATTGAAATCATGAAAAACTCCTCATTTGGCGTCTTTGCTCACGGTATTCATCAGAAATTTACCGATCAGATCTTCGAGTACCAGCGCTGACTGCGTGTCGTGAATGGTGCTGCCATCCTTGAGCAACTTGTCATCGCCACCTACGCTGATTCCGATGTACTTCTCACCCAACAGGCCGGCTGTCAGGATCGAGGCGGTGGAATCGATGGGCAGATTATTAACGCCCTTCTGCACTTCCATCGTCACACGACCAGTGAAGGTATCGCGATCCAGATCGATTGCTGTGACCTTGCCGATGGTGACACCGGCCATAGTCACCTTCGCTCTGACAGTCAAACCGGCCGAATTGTCGAAATACGCATAAAGTTTATAGCTGTCGTTGGTCGCGCTGGCTGTCAGACCACTGACCCGCAGGGCCAGCAACAGCAAAGCCAGTATCCCGGCCAGCAGGAACAGGCCGACACCGGTTTCGAGGGTGCGGTTTTGCATCAGAAGTCTCCAAACATCAAGGCGGTCAAAATAAAGTCCAGGCCCAACACGGCCAGTGAGGCATACACCACGGTTTTGGTCGTAGCGCGACTGATCCCTTCTGAAGTGGGTTCGCAGTCATAGCCTTGGAACACGGCAATCCAGGTGACCACAAAAGCAAACACGACACTTTTGATCACACCGTTGAGCACATCATCGGAAAAGGAGACGCTGTTCTGCATGTTCGCCCAGAAGGAACCTTCATAGACGCCCAGCCAGTCGACGGCGACCCAGGAGCCGCCCCAGATACCGACGACGCTGAAAATCATGGCCAGCAGTGGCAGTGAAATGAAACCCGCCCACAGACGCGGCGCGACGATGTATTTCAATGGATCGACGCCAATCATCTCCAGGCTTGAGAGCTGCTCGGTGGACTTCATGTTGCCGATCTCGGCCGTCAACGCAGAACCGGCGCGGCCTGCGAATAGCAAGGCAGTGACCACCGGACCCAGTTCACGCAGCAGGGTCAGGGCAACCATCTGCCCTACCGCCTGCTCCGAGCCATACTTGGCCAGGATGCTGAAGCCTTGAAGCGAAAGCACCATGCCGATGAAGACGCCGGAAACCACGATGATCGCCAGCGACATCACACCCACTGAATACAACTGACGCACCAGTAACTGGAAGCCGCCACCGATTCCGCCGCGCCCCAGCAAGGCATGAACCAGAAAAATCCCCGAACGTCCCAGCACTGCAACAATATCGATCGCGGCTCGCCCCATCAGGCGAACGCGATCCATCAACGACTTTCTGCGCATCAGCGCTTCCCCAAAAGATCTTCGCGGTAATCCGCTGCCGGATAGTGAAACGGTACAGGTCCGTCAGGATCGCCGGTCATGAATTGACGAATGCGCGGGTTGTCCGACTCCATCAACTCGGCTGGCGTTCCCTGGCCCAGCACTTGCCCGTCGCCCACTACATAGAGGTAATCAGCGATGCTGGCGGTCTCGGCGAGGTCATGGGAGACGACGACACTGGTGATGCCGAGGGCGTCATTAAGCAGACGGATTAGCCGCACCAGTACCCCCATCGCGATCGGGTCCTGCCCGACGAAGGGTTCGTCATACATGAGAATTTGCGGATCGAGGGCAATCGCCCGGGCCAGCGCCACCCGACGCTTCATGCCACCGGAAAGCTCATCGGGCATCAGCTCCACAGCCCCACGCAACCCCACCGCCTGCAATTTGAGCAGAACGATGTCACGGATCATGTCTTCGGGCAGTTCGGTATGGACGCGCAGCGGGAAAGCAACGTTCTCGAACACATCAAGATCGGTGAATAGCGCGCCACTCTGAAACAGAACGCCCATTTGCTTGCGCGCGTCGAACAGATCGCTACGCGACAGGTTCGGCAGGTTCTGGCCATTGACCCATACTTCGCCACCGCTGGGGCGCAGTTGTGCGCCCATTAGCCGCAAAAGCGTGGTCTTGCCACTGCCTGACGGCCCCATGATGCCGGTGACTTTGCCCCGGGGAATGCGGATATCCACATTGTTGAAGATGCTTCGCGCACCGCGTTTGAAGGACACGCCCTTCAATTCGACCGCGTAGGCGTTATCGGCACTCATCTAAACTCCTTGCGATACAGCCTGACTCTCAGATGCCGCGTCCTTGACGAACGACACACTGTCTGGAGGGCCGAACAAGCGGCGAACTATAGCACCGCTCATGTGCGCCCCCCAAGAGCGATGCCTGCAACATTTGGAATGAAGACGAATATGGCAGCCGCGCAGGAAAATTCCTGCACGAATGTGCGCATCCGTGCAGCCCAATGCCTGTCAGACAGCAGCCTTGGATAAACAAGAGCGACAATGATGGGTGAGGGTTTTCAACATTGCCGCTATAATCGCCGCCTTTTCACCAGGCCTACCTTTTTCCGACATGAGCCAATCCAGCGACCTGATCCAATCGGCACAACGTACCCTGCGCCTCGAAATAGAAGCCGTAGAAGGGCTGCTTGCGCACATCAATGCAGATTTTGTCAGCGCCTGCGAAATGATCCTGGCGAGCAAAGGGCGCGTGGTCGTGGTCGGCATGGGCAAGTCCGGCCATATCGCAAGAAAGATCGCCGCTACGCTGGCGAGCACCGGAACCCCGGCCTTTTTCGTTCATCCTGCTGAAGCCAGTCACGGCGACATGGGCATGATCACCTCGGCCGATATCATTCTGGCGCTGTCGAATTCCGGCACCACCGCTGAAATCGTCACGCTGCTGCCGCTGATCAAGCGTCTGGGCATCAAGATGATCAGCCTGACCGGCAATCCGAACTCGACGCTGGCCAAAGCCGCCGAGGTCAATCTCAACGCTCATGTCGTGCACGAGGCCTGCCCGCTCAATCTGGCGCCTACCTCATCGACCACTGCCGCATTGGCCATGGGCGACGCACTGGCCATTGCGCTGCTCGATGCCCGCGGCTTTACCGCAGAAGATTTCGCCTTCTCCCATCCGGGCGGCGCCCTGGGTCGACGCCTGCTGCTCAAGGTCGAGCACGTCATGCATACCGGCGATCACCTGCCACAGGTGCTTCGCGGAACACCATTGCGTGATTCGCTGATGGAAATGACCCGCAAGGGCCTGGGCATGACCGCCATCGTGGAAGCCGATGGGCGACTGGCCGGGATTTTCACCGACGGCGATCTGCGCCGCACGCTCGATCGCACGATCGATATACGCCAGGCGAGCATCGACGAAGTGATGACCGTACATGGCAAGACCGTACGACCCGAGATGCTGGCGGCAGAAGCACTCAAAATCATGGAAGACCACAAGATCGGCGCATTGATCGTGGTCGACGAGAACGACCGCCCGGTGGGCGCGTTCAACCTTCAGGACCTGCTGCGTGCGGGAGTCATGTAATGGGCACGAACATGAACGATCTGATGCAACGCGGCAAAGACATCAAACTGGCGGTTTTCGACGTCGACGGCGTACTGACTGACGGCCGCCTGTATTTCCTCGAAGACGGCAGCGAATTCAAGACTTTCAACACCCTGGACGGCCAGGGCATCAAAATGCTGATTGCGTCTGGCGTCACTACTGCCATTATCAGCGGTCGCAAGACCCCGGTTGTCGAGCGCCGCGCGAAGAATCTGGGTATCGCTCATCTGTATCAGGGTCGCGAAGACAAGCTTGTGGTGCTTGACGAGCTTTTGAACCAACTGGGCCTAAGCTATGAGCAGGTCGCGTACCTGGGTGATGATCTGCCCGATTTGCCCGTGATCCGCCGGGTCGGTCTGGGCATGGCCGTGGCCAGCGCCGCCAGCTTCGTTCGTCAGCATGCCCACGGGATTACCCAGGCGCGTGGCGGCGAAGGCGCGGCCCGTGAATTTTGCGAATTGATCCTGAGCGCGCAGGGCAACCTTGAAGCGGCCCATGCCGCCTACTTATAGAAGCTCACTATGTTCAGTAAAAAAATTCGTACGTTCCTGCTGTTCGGCGTACTCGCTGTGCTGCTTGCAGCTGCCGGCTACTGGAATATCAGTCCGGAAAGCTTCATGGACCAGCCCAAGTCTGCGGTCGATGAAAGTGCCATCGACTTCTATGCCATCAATGCTCACAGTGTTCAGTTCCTGCCCGACGGCGGTCTCCAGTACGAAATGACCGCAGACAAGGTCGAGCACCTCAAGGCCACTGATGTCACGCTCCTGACCACGCCGAACCTGGAACTGTATAGAGGTTCGACCTTCCCGTGGCATGTCGAGAGCAAGACCGCCGAAGTGTCTCCGGGGGGCGATCATGTAGAGCTGATCGACGCCGTGCGCATCAATCGCACTGACGAAAAGAGCCGTACGACCATCATTACCAGCAGCCGCATGACCGTATTCCCTCAGAAGCAATATGCGGAAACCAAGCAAGCCGTTAGAATCGACGGCTTGGGCGGTGTAACGACGGCCATCGGCATGAAAGCGTATTTGAAAGACAGCAGGATGGACCTGCTCTCCAACGTAAGAGGACAGTATGACGCTCGTTAAAACCCTTCCTTTATTGCTCGGCCTGGGCGCAGCACTGGGAAGCGCGAGCGCCTGGTCTTTGCCGACAGATCGCGATCAGCCCATCCATATCCAGTCGGACGATGCCCAGCTGGACGACAAACAAGGCGTGGCCACCTACAAAGGCAACGTGATCATTACCCAGGGCAGCATGAAGATCACGGGCAATACCGTGACCATCACTCGTAACGCACAGGGCGAAATCGACGTGTTCACCTCCGTCGGCAATCTTGCGTATTACGAGCAGAAGCCTTCGGTGGACAAACCGATCGTGCAGGCCTATGGCGTGACCATTCAGTACTTCGCAGCGCAGGATCGGATCGTTCTGATCGACAAGGCCAAGGTCATCAATGACGGCAACACGTCCGAAGGCGAGAAAATCGTTTACGACACCGTCAAGCAGGTCGTGAATGCCGGACGCGCCAATGGCACCAAGATCACCACGCCTCGCCCAAGAATCGACATGGTTATCCAGCCGAAAAAGAAATCCGACCAGCAGAAGGCCCAGTAAATGGCAACGCTGAAAGCTCAGCACCTGGCCAAGAGCTACAAAGGTCGCCAGGTTGTCCGTGACGTGAGCCTGTCCATCGAAAGCGGTCAGATCGTTGGTTTGCTGGGGCCTAACGGCGCAGGCAAGACCACTTGTTTCTACATGATTGTCGGCCTGGTCCAGGCTGAGCAGGGGCGCGTACTGATCGACGATCAAGACGTCAGCCACCAGCCCATGCACGGCCGCGCGCGGGCAGGCATCGGCTATTTGCCTCAGGAAGCCTCGATTTTTCGCAAGCTTTCCGTCGCCGATAACATCATGGCCATTCTGGAGACACGCAAGGAACTGGATCGCCCGGCCCGTCGCAAGGAGCTGGAAAGCCTGCTGCAGGAATTTCACATCACGCACATCCGCGACAACCTGGGCATGAGTCTGTCCGGTGGTGAGCGGCGCCGCGTCGAGATTGCACGCGCCCTGGCGACCGCACCCAAGTTCATCTTGCTCGATGAGCCGTTTGCCGGTGTCGACCCGATCTCGGTTGGCGACATCAAGCAAATCATTTACCACCTCAAGGCCAAAGGGATCGGTGTATTGATCACCGACCACAACGTCCGTGAAACGCTGGATATCTGCGAAACCGCCTACATCGTGAACGATGGACAGCTGATTGCTGAAGGTGACTCGGACACCATTCTGGCCAACCAGTTGGTCAAAGAGGTGTACCTCGGCCACGAGTTCCGCCTTTAAATGCTGCGATGACGCTTGATTGGCAGAGGACTGAAATAGACACCTCGGCCCGTGATCAAATTTTAATTGTCATCGCGCTCTAGGCAAACACTCTGGTTTCAGGCATATAATTTGCTTAAGTTGGCGCCCCGGCGCCCTGTAGTGGATGGCGCGCATATGCGCCGGCGAACGAATAAGGTGTTTAGCCCCTGCCATGAAACCTTCGCTAGTCTTGAGAATGGGCCAGCAGCTGACGATGACACCGCAGCTGCAGCAGGCCATCCGCTTGCTCCAATTGTCCACTCTGGATCTCCAACAGGAAATTCAGGAGGCACTGGAGTCCAATCCTATGCTCGAGCGCCAGGAAGAAGGCGACGACTTCGATAATGCCGATCCGATGGCAGACAACGTCGAGCAGAAGCCTAATCCTGACGTACAGGAACCGACCTACCAGGAATCCGCCCCCACCGTTGACAACCTCGAAGACGGCGAATGGAGCGAGCGCATTCCTAACGAGTTGCCCGTAGATACCGCCTGGGAAGATGTTTACCAGACCAGTGCCAGCAGCCTGCCGAGCAACGACGATGACGAGTGGGATTTCACCACGCGCACATCCGTCGGTGAGAGCCTGCAAAGCCACCTGCTGTGGCAGCTCAATCTGGCTCCGATGTCGGACACTGATCGCCTCATCGCCGTAACACTGATCGATTGCATCAACAATCAGGGCTATCTGGACGAGTCGCTCGAGGAGCTGCTTGACGCCTTCGACCCGGAACTCGACATCGAGCTTGATGAAATCGAAGCCGTTCTGCACCGTATCCAGCAGTTCGAGCCTGCCGGCATTGGCGCGCGCAACCTGAGCGAATGCCTGCTGCTGCAACTGCGCCAGTTGCCTGCCAAGACCAAATGGCTGGCCGAGGCACAGCGCCTGGTCAGCGATTACATCGATTTGCTGGGCAGCCGTGATTACGCCCAGCTGATGCGCCGTATGAAGATCAAGGAAGACGATCTTCGTCAGGTCATCGAGCTGGTGCAGAGCCTCAATCCACGTCCCGGCTCACAGATCGAATCCACCGAAGCCGAATATGTGGTGCCTGACGTGATCGTGCGCAAGCACAACGAGCGCTGGCTGGTCGAACTCAATCAGGAATCGGTGCCGCGTCTGCGTGTCAATCCGCAGTACGCAGGCTTCGTGCGCAGGGCCGATACCAGCGCCGACAACACCTTCATGCGCAACCAGTTGCAGGAAGCACGCTGGTTCATCAAGAGCCTGCAAAGCCGCAACGAGACGCTGATGAAGGTCGCTACGCAGATCGTCGAACATCAGCGCGGTTTTCTTGAGTACGGCGACGAAGCCATGAAGCCGCTGGTGCTGCACGACATCGCTGAAGCGGTCGGCATGCACGAATCGACGATTTCCCGGGTCACCACGCAAAAGTTCATGCACACGCCGCGCGGCATTTATGAACTCAAATACTTCTTCTCCAGCCACGTGAGCACCTCTGAAGGCGGCGAGTGTTCGTCCACGGCCATTCGCGCAATCATCAAAAAACTGGTTGCGGCCGAAAATCAGAAAAAGCCATTGAGTGACAGTAAGATCGCTGGTTTACTGGAGGCACAAGGCATTCAAGTGGCACGTCGCACAGTCGCCAAGTACCGCGAGTCTCTAGGCATAGCGCCCTCCAGCGAGCGCAAGCGACTGATGTAGAGGTCACAAGCCACAGCGTTCCAGTGGCAGGCAACCTGGCCTGCCTCTTTATGCACTGGCAACGAAGGAGAAGCTGTATGCAAGTCAACATCAGTGGACACCAACTGGAAGTGACCAAGCCCCTGCGTGAATACATCGAGCTGAAACTCAGAAAGCTCGAAGGGCACTTTGACAAGATTACCAATGTGCAGGTGACGATGGCCGTCGAGAAGCTTAAACAGAAGATCGAGGCCACCCTGCATATCCCTGGTGGAGAGGTGGTTGCCAATGCGGAGCATGACGATATGTACGCTGCAATCGACCTACTCACTGACAAGCTCGACAGACAATTGCTCAAGCATAAGGAAAAGCAGCAAAGCATCCTCAAAGGTGCGGCCGCTCGCTGACACTCCCTACCCATGATCCGACTTGAAAATATCCTGACCCCTGGCCGTTCTCTTATGAACGTGCCAGGCGGCAGTAAAAAAGCTGTCCTCGAAGCGATTGCCAAAGTGATTGGGCAGCAGGTGCCCGACCTTGACCAGCAAACCGTCTACGAGAGCCTGATAGCCCGGGAAAAACTGGGCTCTACCGGTTTTGGCAATGGCATCGCCATTCCTCACTGCCGGCTCAAGGGCTGCTCCAGCCCGATCAGCGCCCTCCTGCACCTCAGCCATCCCGTTGATTTCGACGCCATCGACGGCGCGCCGGTAGACCTGCTGTTCGTTCTGCTGGTCCCGGAAGCGGCCACCGATGAGCATCTTGAGCTGCTGCGCCAGATTGCCAGCATGCTTGACCGTAAAGAAGTGCGAGAACGGCTTCGTGCAGCCCCCAGCGGCGAAGCGCTCTATCAAGTGGTACTCGACGAGCAAACCGGGCACTAACATGCGCATGATCATCGTCAGCGGCCGCTCCGGCTCAGGCAAGAGTACGGCCCTCGATGTACTGGAAGACAGTGGCTTCTATTGCGTTGACAACCTGCCCGCAGGCCTGCTGCCTGAATTGGCCGAACGCGCGTTGATCAACAGCGAACTGGCCGAACCGCTTCTGGCGGTGTCCATCGACGCTCGTAACCTTCCCAGCCATCTCACGCGTTTTCCAAAAATGCTCGAAGAGGTGCGCTCACGGCATATCCAGTGCGATGTACTGTTTCTCGACGCCGACGAGCCAACGCTGCTCAAGCGCTTTTCCGAAACCCGCCGTCGTCATCCGCTCAGCAACGCCACGCGTTCACTGGCCGAGGCCATACGCGACGAGAAAGCCCTGCTAGGGCCGATCATCGACCTGGCTGACCTGACCATCGACACCACCAACCTGAATCTGTACCAGCTGCGCGACGCCCTCAAGTTGCGGCTGTTGAACAAACCTGAACCGGGTACGGCGTTTCTGGTGGAGTCGTTCGGCTTCAAGCGCGGCATGCCGGTGGACGCCGACCTGGTGTTCGATGTCCGCTGCCTGCCCAATCCCTACTGGAAGCCCGAGCTGCGGGAACAGTCAGGGCTCGATCAACCGGTTGCCGACTACCTTGCCGCACAGCCGGATGTCGAAGAAATGTTTCAGGACATCTTCGCTTACCTCAACAAATGGTTGCCGCGCTTCGCGGCCAGCAACCGTGCTTACGTCACTATCGCCATTGGCTGCACCGGCGGGCATCACCGTTCTGTCTACCTGACCGAGCGACTGGGCCAGGTCTTGCAGCAATCGCTTAAGAATGTTCAGGTTCGCCACCGCGACCTAAGCTGAAAGGATCCCCTTCGCGATGCCCGCTCTCCACATCACCATCATCAACAAGCTCGGCTTGCACGCCCGCGCTGCCGCTAAGTTCGTCGGCGTAGCGGGCAAGTATGCCTGCCAGATTCGCGTGGGCCGCGCGCCTGGCAGCATGGTCGACGGCAAAAGCATCATGGCCGTCATGATGCTCGCGGCGGGCAAAGGGACGGAACTTGAGCTGCAAACCGAAGGCGAAGACGATCAGGCTGCGCTCGATGCGCTGGTCGAGCTGATCAATAACAAGTTCGATGAAGGGGAGTAACCACCGCCTCCCGTTTCTTGCGTACTGATCACACCATGAAAAAAGCCCCGACTCGCAAGAGTCGGGGCTTTTTCGTACACCCTCCAGAGAAGGCCATCAGCCCTTCTTCACGAACTCCGACTTCAGCTTCATCGCACCGATGCCATCAATCTTGCAGTCGATATCGTGATCGCCGTCCACCAGACGAATGTTCTTCACCTTGGTGCCGACCTTGACCACCAGCGACGAGCCTTTGACTTTGAGGTCTTTGATGACCGTGACGGTGTCGCCGTCCTGCAGCGTATTGCCCACTGAATCCTTGATGACCTTGGCATCATCCGAGGCTTCGGCGGCGCTGTCTGCCGTCCACTCGTGAGCGCATTCCGGGCAGACGAACTGAGTGCCGTCTTCGTAAGTGTATTCGGAATTGCATTTAGGGCACGGCGGTAAACTCACGGCGGTTCTCGCTTCAGCAGGTAATAGGCGCAGGATTATAAGGGTTTTTAGGGCTCAGGGTTGCGCCATGCGCTGTCTTTGGACACTACGCTCTTAGCCGACGGGCAGAGGTGTGGTAGGCAGCTTGCTCGCGATTCGGTTTTAGCGCCGCAGATGCGTTTAATGTGCGGCCTTCGTCGCGAGCAAGCTCCCTCCCACAGACATTCAATCGTCAGTGATGAACAATTCAGCCCAATGCCGTATCCATCACCATCATCACGCAAAACCCGCAGATGAGCCCCAGGCTTGCGATCCGGTGATGACCATTGCGCCGGGACTCTGGAATGATTTCGTGGGTAACCACCAGCAACATCGCGCCCGCGGCGAGCGCCAGCCCCAAGGGAAGCAGCAGCTCGGCAACCGCCACCAGCCAGGCGCAAAGCACCGCAAACACGGGCTCGACCAAGCCCGATGCGGCGCCAATCAGAAATGCCTTGAAACGCGACATCCCGGCACCCGCCAGCACCAGTGCAATCACCAAACCCTCGGGCACATCCTGAATGGCGATGCCCATCGCCAGACTGTCGGCGTGCGCCAGACCGCCACCGGCCGACACCCCGACGGCCATGCCCTCGGGGATGTTGTGAGCGATGATGGCGATGACAAACAGCCAGATGTTCGACGGGATCACGGGATGATCCAGCGACGGTGGCAGGCTGGAGTCCCGCGACACCAGGCTGTCCACAACGAACAGCCCGACGGCGCCGAACAAAATACCGAAGCTGATCAGCGCGCCCGCACCCCAAGGGGTAAACCCCAACCCTTCGGCGGCATTGAGCCCCGGTACGATCAGTGAGAACGCAGTGGCTGCGAGCATGATGCCGGCACCAAAGCCCAGTAAACCGTCAGACGCCGCCACCGGCATACCGCGGATGACCAGCACAGGCAGCGCGCCAAGCGCCGTACCCAACGCGCAAATCGCGCCGCCCTCAAGTGCCCTGAGCATGCGCGGTTCGAGGCTCAACCACGATAAACCTTGTGCGATCAGTAACCCCGTCCCGGCCAGGACCAGCATCGAACCCAATGCCAGACGAAGCAACCGCCCACTGCTGATCGTGAGTATTTCCGAACCCATAAACCGCCTTACTGCTTGTTGTTATCGACCACTTCCAGACAGGTTCACGCCAGTGCCGCGTGATACCGACGGGCGACTTCGGCCCAGTTGACGACGTTGTAGAACGCGCTGATGTATTCCGGACGACGGTTCTGGTAGCGCAGGTAGTAAGCGTGCTCCCACACGTCCAGCCCCAGGATCGGCGTATTGCCGTTCATCAGCGGGCTGTCCTGGTTGCCGCTGCTCTCGACGATCAGTTTTTTATCGGGAGTGACGCTCAACCAGGCCCAGCCACTGCCGAAGCGGGTCAGCGCGGCTTTGGTGAACGCGTCCTTGAACGCCTCGAAGCCGCCGAGCTGCTCATCAATGGCCTTGGCCAGCGCGTCGGTTGGCAGACCACCGCCCTGAGGGCTCATCACTTCCCAGAACAATGAGTGGTTGGCGTGACCGCCACCCTGGTTGATCACCGCCGGGCGAAGTTTTTCCGGCAGCTGCGCTACGCCAGCGACCAGTCTCTCGATAGGCCACTCGGCGTATTCAGTGCCCTCGACGGCAGCGTTGAGATTATTGATGTACGTCTGATGGTGCTTGCTGTAGTGGATTTCCATGGTTTGCGCGTCGATGTGCGGTTCCAGAGCGTCGTAGGCATACGGCAAAGCAGGCAAAGTAAAAGGCATATCAATGAACTCCAAAAGAAAGGCTGCCCGCAGCGGTGGCGTTTTGCGTTAGCGCCGAGCGCGAGTGCTCGCCACTGCTGTTGAGCAAACGATGGGTGCGTGGGTATTCGCCGTGTTCGTTAATGAAGGCCAACAACTCGGCGTAGGTTTTGTGACTGTGATTGAACGCGGCCTGACGCAGTGCCGGTTGCAGGTGTGAGTTCTGAATCACATGCAGCAAGCGCTGATGGGCGGCGCATAGATACTCGGCGCTCTCTTCCGGCTGCTTGAGTGCCAGATGCAGATCGGCCAGGTTGTGGTGGGAAATGACAAAGGCGGCTACCGCTTCGTCGGGCACGCTCCAGCGCTCCAACAACACTTGAGCCAATGCCAGAGCCTGCAGATAAAGCTCGCGTGCATCGATCAGGTCACCGGAATTGAAGCAGCTGTTGCCTTTCAAGATAGTGAGTTTCCAATGCTCCATAGCGTGCCTCCAGAGGCGATGGCAGTGGCAGTCATCAGCGGACAGCCGTTAGGAATCACGAATAAATGATATTCATTATTAAATGAGTTTGAGAATCAAAACAAGCGTGACCACGAAGATAAGCACGCATATGGAGACCGAAGCGTCGAACATGCAGGCTTGGTCCGCGCAAAAAAAAGCCTGCACACCGAATCGGTGGCAGGCTTTGGGTATTGCGTTGCCGCGTTACAAATCAGCTACCCGCGACAGTCATCTTCTCGATCAGCACTGAACCGGTGCGGACGTTGCTGCGCATCTCCAGATCGTTACCGACGGCGATGATCTGTTTGAACATGTCTTTCATGTTGCCGGCGATGGTCACTTCCTGAACCGCGAATTGAATCTCGCCGTTTTCGACCCAGTAGCCGGCGGCGCCCCGGGAATAATCGCCCGTGACCATGTTCAAGCCACTGCCCATCAGCTCGGTCACCAGCAACCCGCGCCCCATGCGACGAATCAACGCCGCCTGATCTTCGGTGCCGTGGGAGACAAACAGGTTATGCACGCCGCCGGCATTTGCCGTACTTGGCAGGCCCAGTTTGCGCCCGGAATAGGTGCTGAGGATGTAGGACACCAGATCGCCGTTCTCGACGAACGGCTTGGCGTACGTCGCCAGACCATCGCCATCGAACGCCGAGCTGCCCATCGCGCCCATCAGGTGCGGCCGTTCATCGATGGTCATCCACTCCGGAAACAAGCGTTGGCCCATCGCGCCTTCCAGGAAAGATGATTTGCGATACAGATTGCCGCCGGAAATCGCTCCCAGAAAGCTGCCGAACAGACCGCCCGCCAGCTCGGCCGAGAACAGCACCGGCACTTCGCAGGTTGGCACAGGGCGCGCGCCCAAACGGCTGGCGGCGCGTTGCGCGGCTTTCTGGCCAATGAGCGTGGCGTCCATCAACAGCTCGCCACGACGATTGACGTCGTACCAGTAATCGCGCTGCATCTGGCCGTCGGCTTCGGCAATCATCACGCAGCTCAGGCTATGCCGGGTCGACGCGTAACCGCCGATGAAACCGTGGCTGTTGCCGTACACGCGACAGCCCTGATGAACGTTCAGCGTGGTGCCATCGGCATTCTTGATGCGCGGATCAGCGTCAAAAGCGGCCGCCTCGCAGATCAATGCACGCTCGATTGCCTGCTCGGGGGTGATGTCCCACGGATGGAACAGGTCGAAGTCACGCAGATCCTTGGCCATCAACGCTGCATCAGCCAACCCGGAGGCCTCGTCTTCGGAGGTGTGTTTGGCAATCGCCAGGGCTGCAGCGACGGTTTCGCGAATGGCGTCCGGCCCGCTGGCTGAGGTGCTGGCCGAGCCTTTGCGGTGGCCGACGTACAGCGTGATGCCAAAACCCTGGTCGCGATTGAACTCAACCGTCTCCACTTCACGCTGGCGAACTGAAGTCGACAGGCCCTGCTCCAGTGACACCGCCACCTCACAGGCGGTAGCGCCCTGACGCTTGGCCTCGGCGACGATCTGTTCGACCTGCTCCTGCAAGGCAGGCAGGGCCTGCGGGCCGACGCTTTCTGATGCACTCATGACTTTCTCCATCAAATTCTGATTGCGGCACTGACCGAATACCGACTGGGCCGGACAATTGGCCCCTGACTGGTTATCATGGCGGCGTTTATTTGCGGACTGCCCCCATGGTTGATTCTTACGACGACTCCTTCGACGGAGAGAAAAGCAAAACCCAGGTCAAGCGAGAGCTGCATGCTCTGGTTGAACTCGGCGAACGCTTGACGACTTTCAAGGCCGATGTCCTGGCCAAACTGCCTTTGACCGACCCGTTGCGTCGAGCATTGGCCGATGCTCCGAAACACACTGCGAACATCGCGCGCAAACGCCATATTCACTTCATCGGCAAGCTGATGCGCGACCAGAACCTGGAAGAGATTCTGGTGCTGCTCGATCAACTCGACGCTTCCACGCGCCAGTACAACGAGCGCTTTCACAATCTGGAACGCTGGCGTGATCGCCTGGTGACCGGCGCCGATGATGTACTGGAGCAGTTCGTCAGCGAGTACCCGGAGGCCGATCGTCAGCAATTGCGTTCGCTCATCCGTCAGGCTCAACACGAAGCTGCGCAAAACAAGGCGCCGTCTTCGACCCGTAAAATCTTCAAATACATCCGCGAACTGGACGAAGCCAAACGCGGACTGCGCTAAATCCCGACGCGCCGGGTAAGTGACTTACCCGGCGTCGCTCATCTCAACCGTTGGCCCTCAAGAACCTGTACCGCCCACGGTGATCGCATCAATCTTCAGGGTCGGCTGACCGACGCCCACCGGCAACGACTGCCCGTCTTTACCGCACGTGCCCACGCCGCTGTCCAGCGACAGGTCATTCCCGACCATCGACACCCGGCTCATTGCCTCCGGACCATTGCCGATCAATGTCGCGCCTTTGACCGGCGTGGTGATTTTGCCGTCCTCGATCAAATACGCTTCGCTGGTGGAAAACACGAACTTGCCGCTGGTGATATCAACCTGCCCGCCGCCCAGGTTCGCGCAATAGATACCGCGCTTGACCGAGGCGATGATTTCCGCCGGATCGCTCTGGCCACCCAGCATGTAGGTGTTGGTCATGCGCGGCATCGGCAGGTGCGCATAGGACTCGCGACGACCGTTGCCGGTTCGGGCAACGCCCATCAGGCGCGCGTTCAGCTTGTCCTGCATGTAGCCCTTGAGCACGCCGTTTTCGATCAGCGTGGTGCACTCGGTCGGGGTCCCTTCGTCATCGACGCTCAACGACCCACGACGGCCGGCCAGCGTACCGTCATCGACGATGGTGCAAAGCTTGGAGGCGACCATCTCGCCCATGCGGCCGCTATACGCCGAGCTGCCCTTGCGGTTGAAGTCGCCTTCCAGTCCGTGACCAACCGCTTCGTGCAACAGCACGCCGGACCAGCCGGAACCGAGGACCACCGGCAAGGTGCCAGCCGGTGCCGGGATGGCTTCGAGATTGACCAGCGCCTGACGCAACGCTTCGCGGGCGTACCCCATGGCGCGGTCTTCGCTGAGGAAATAACGGTAATCGGTGCGCCCACCACCGCCGTGACCGCCGCGCTCACGACGGCCATTCTGTTCGACGATCACGCTGACGTTGAAACGCACCAGTGGCCGTACATCTGCCGCCAGACTGCCATCGGTGGACGCTACGAGGATGCGCTCCCAGACACCGGCCATGCTCACCGTGACTTGCTGGATACGGGTATCCAGCGCACGGGTGGCGACGTCGATGCGCTTGAGCAGCTCGACCTTTTCGGCGCGGGTCATGACCTCCAGCGGGTTGTCCGGGCCGTACAATTGCGCGACGTCCTGGGTGGTGAACGCCTGAACGCGACCATTTTGCCCGGCGCGGGAAATCGAGCGGGCAGCACGGGCGGCTTGGGTCAGGGCGTCGGGGGTAATCGCGTTGCTGTAGGCAAATCCGGTTTTCTCGCCCGACTGAGCGCGTACGCCCACGCCTTGGTCGAGGTTGAAGCTGCCTTCCTTGACGATGCCGTCTTCCAGGGCCCAGGACTCGGAAATCTGCCCTTGGAAGTACAGATCAGCGGCGTCGATTCCGGGGCCGGCCAACTCGCCCAACGCCGATTGCAGGCTGTCGATGCTCAGGCCGCCGGGCGCCAGAAGGTGTTCGCTGACAGAGGACAAGTCGCTCATATTCACTCCGGGGTATTAGCAGGCCGCAAGGCGTCCTGCGAAAAAAATCGCCGGTGATTCGACACCGGCATCCGCGCCCGTATGGACGCTTGCTCTTGACTGTCTCTCTCGGCCAGCAGCACGGCTTCACCCTGTGCCTGCTCGGCCAGCACGCGGCCCCATGGATCGATGATCGCCGCGTGCCCAAATGTTTCTCTTGGCCCTGGATGAACCCCACCCTGCGCCGCCGCCAGCATGTAGCACTGGGTTTCGATGGCGCGCGCACGCAGCAGGATTTCCCAGTGCGCCGCGCCAGTCACGGCCGTAAATGCCGACGGCGCGGTAATCAGTTCAGCGCCCGCTTCACGCAGCGCGGTATACAACTCAGGAAAGCGCAGGTCGTAACACACCGTCAGCCCCAGCTTGCCCACCGGCGTATCGACCACCACCACATTATTGCCGTGGGCGTAATCGTCCGATTCCCGGTAGCGTCCGCGCGTGTCGGCCACGTCTACATCGAACAGGTGCAGCTTGTCGTAACGCGCCACCGTGTCGCCGTGTTCGTCCACCACCAGCGAACACGCCGTGACTTTACCCTCAGGCCGATCATTGGGCGGCAAGGGCAAAGTCCCGGCAACTATCCATAACTTGAGGTCGCGAGCGGCAAGTTTCAACCACGGCAGGATAGGACCTTCACCCCGGGCTTCGGCGCGGCCAATGTCGGCGAAGTCGCGACGGCCCATGGCGGCGAAGTTTTCCGGCAGCACGGCAAGCTTTGCACCCGATGCTGCGGCCTGCTCCAGCAAGCGACGAGCCTCGGCCAGATTGCCCTCGACATCGCTCTGGCTGACCATTTGAATCACGGCAAAGGACATGGACGCTCCTTGAAACGGTAGAACTGCACTCTACTCCAAGCTTCGCTGCGCGGCTTGTCAGGATCCTTCGCTATCGAGCTTCTGCCAGGAGGGCGTAGAAGTCCGGCTTGCCGACGATGGGTTGCGAAGCGACCCTGAAACCAGACATCTCGGTATACCTGACACACCGCACCCTCAGCTTCGCGGGCAAGCCTCGCCAACGGGTTTGTGCACAACGCGATTTGGCAAGCCAGCCTCATACGCCTTCGGCAGAAGCGATGCGATGCGACGTACAGCTACTGCGGCTTCTCGAACGGCTTATCAAAAGTGATTTTTGGCTCTTTCAAAGGGCCTTCGACTTTGTACTGGACACTGGCAAACCGCGCTACCCGATCGCCCAGCAGCTTATCGACCAGAAACAGCGCGCCACCAATGGCCGGCGCGCCGACAATCAACGCCGCAATCGGCAAGTTGTTGGTCACCGGGAGCGTCACCAATACCTTGGCGTCAACCCGATCCTTGACCATGTCCAGCGTACCGTTGAGCTCAAGATTGCTCGACGGTCCGGTCAACGTGATCGGGTCGCGGGTCACGTACACCCCATCGCTTGCCGCCAACAGCCCTTTGACCTTGTCGTAACTCAAACCCTTGCCGACCAGGTCCGAGAAGTCCAGACGCAGACGGCGGCCAATGGAGTTGAAGTTGAGCAGGCCGAACACTCGTAACGCCGCAGCGCCGCCTTCGACTTCGACAAACTGGCCGCGACGCAGCGTGGCGTCCAGGCTGCCGGAATAGCGTTTCAGGCCAACCCAGGCCGGCGAACCCGGCCAGCGACCGTCGGCGTTCATTTCAAAATCCTGGCTGGTGACGGTCGGCGCAAATCCCCACGCCTTGAGGATGTCAGCCAGATTCTTACCCTTGACTTGCCCTTTGAACCAACTGCTGGTCGAACCCGGCGCTCCTTCCCATCCGCCATTGCCCGTCAACGTCATGCCTTTGAGGCCAAGATCCATATCCGCCAGTTGCATGCCATTAGCGGTCGGGCGAGTCTTCAATGACCACGCACCCATCAGCTGATCACCCTGGAACACCTGAGTGACTTTGAGGTTCATGGAGGGGATCTTGTGGGGGTCTACGTCAGCCAGAGGGTCGGGCGCGTTTTCAACCACGGCCGCCGTCGGGTCGGGCGCAGGCAGGCGTACGTACAGCAGATTGATATCGATCGGCGTGGTCTTGCTGTCGGGCAGCGTGGCCGTGCCTTTCATCAGCGAACTGTCCAGTGCCAATGCCCAGGCGGCGTCTTTGCGATTGAGCTGGACACTGGCCTGATTGAGCGTGGAGCCAAAAGCGCTGAGCTTGCCGATCTGCAAGTCCACGCTGTTAAGCAACTGTTTGGCGCTGCCACCAGGATCATCCCCGGCATACTTTTGCACCATCGCCTGCCAGGGCGCGATGTCCAGGTCGGCCAGCGAACCACGCACCCTCAGGCCTTTGGCTTCGGGAACGATGGCGCCGCCCTCGCCCAGAAACAATTCCCCACGGCCATCGGCAAATTTGCCACCGGGGGCGGCGAACGCGAAATTGGCCAGATTGCCGTAGCCGGCGTTGAAACGTCGCTCGGCACCTTGCAGGTTCATGCTGAAATCGCTGTCGCGGACCTCGTCGGCGGTTTTGCCGAACGGTGCGGGCAGATCGATAGCCAAGCCCTTGAGACTGGAATTGACCCGCAACTGGCTGTCATTGCCGTTAAGCGTGATCTGCAATTGATACGGCAGCTCGCCCGCCACCGGCAACGTTTGGGTCACGCCCAGCCAATCGGTCAGGCGCTTGACGGCAATCTGACTGCTGGCGGCGATGCGCGTTACCGGGGCCCCGGGTTTGCCCTCACCAAAAATCTCGGCAGTGACGGGCTTGTCGAACGCTGTTGCCTTGATGTTTTTGCCGCTCAGGCCTTTGGCGTAATCAAACCGGAAATCACCTTTGAGCTGCGTCAGCTCAAGTACCGGATCGGCGAGTTTGAGCCTCGCGTTATCGGTCTTGAAATCCACCACGACTTTGGGCTCCTGGCCTTTGATCAGCGGAATATCGAGATTGATGTGGCCCTGCAACGGCCCTTCGCCCTGCCAGCCGGCAAAGGTCTGCGCGGTGCCGATCGGCGCTTCCTGAAGGATCTTCACCCCGTCATCAAGGCCGCCGGCAAAGTCGCCATCCACCAGCAGATGGCTGGGTTGGCCGGCTGGCACGTGGGGCACATCCACCGACACTTTGCTGACCTGGGTGTTGAGCAACTTGCCCTTACTGGCCCGAATGCGCACGCCGCTGTTCTCGACGAACACGTCGCCATCAACGCCGGTCAGCTGCGGCCAGCCTGGCTGGAAGGCCAGGTTGGCGTTGCGCACCTTGAAAAACAGGCTGATCACCCGAGATACGTCCGATGCGTTTTTGCTGATCGAACCCTGATACTGGAAAAAGCCCTGATCGACATTACCGCCCAGAATCGCCGTGCGCAGCCACTCATCAAGGGCCGGGCTCAACACTTCAGGCAGGTATTTGGAGGTGTAGCGACCATCGCCATCGACCATGCCGACCCGCAGGTCCATGTAATCTTCCTGGCTGTGATCGAAATGCAGCCGGATGAGAAAGTCGCTGGCGATTTTGCCTTCGTCACCGAGCACCTTGATGTAAGGCGCGATCAAGGTAAAACCTTGGTCATCCAGCGCGTAAGTCAGCCGGGCTTCGGCATGTTTGTAACGCCATTCGTTAGCGAAAATCGGGTCCAGGCGCAGCATGAAGTCGTCGGTATTCAGACGCAGCTCGCCCTGCCCCAGATCACCACTGATTGCTCCGCTGACATTTCCGGCCGCCGGGGCCCCGTGATAGGCGTCGAAACCGACCTTGTCCAGATTGGCAGCGAAGCTCAGGCGCTTGGCGCCGCTGGCCTGGGGGCGGTAATCGACAAGCGCGTTGCGCAAACCGCCGGTCACTTTCAAATGGTCGAGCACTTCCATCACCTTGTCCGGTAATGGCGCCCATGAATCGAGGAGCGGAGTGATAGGCGTCAGATCAAGGCGGTCAGCCTGCAGGTGCCAGACTTCTTCAGTGCCCTCGGTCGCAGCAGTCTGCTGCACTTGAATCCGGCTTTCCCAGCGCTTGTCGCCCAGGTTCATGGCCAACGAATCCAGCGATACAGTCAGACCTGTGTCGCTGCGCTGCGCCCAGGCGTTGAGCGCCAGATTTTCGATCTTGCGCGGCTTGCGGTCGGCATAGGCGCCTTTGATCAATGGGGCATTGAGCCGCGCAACAGCGCTTTGCACCGTCCCCTGGCCCCAGCTCAGCCAGAATTCGCCACCGGCCTTGAGGGATTTCACGTTCCAGTTGCGGGTCAGGCTCTTGGGCAACCACTGCGCCCAATCGCTTTGGGGCAGGCTCAGGTATGCGTCGGCTCCACCGTCCCGCCATTGTCTGGCTTGCACCCGGGCGTTGACGTTCAGCGCCAATGGCTGGCCGTCCGGCAAGGTCAGACGAGCATCCAGACGTTGATGGCTGCTGCCGGTTTTCAGGGTCAGGCTGACATAGGTCAGTGTCAGTGGGGCCTGGGCAAAGGGCTGAAGGGTGATCTGACTGTCGAACAGCGACAGGCGCGAGATCATTTGCATCTGCGTCAGCACTTGCTCGGGGTCCAGGGGTTTGTCGTTGCTGACCGGCAAGCCCTGCAACGACCAGTGACCGTCCTTGTCCTCGCTCAGGCTGACTTGCAGGCCGTCGAGTTCAACGTTGGCAATCCGCACTTCCCGAGCCATCAGGGTCTTCCACAGATCGGGGACCGCGCGTACCTGGTCCAGCCGAACAGCGCTTGTGCCCTCGCCCACCATGACGTCATGGGCAACGAATACCGGCACGAAACCGCTCCAACTGCCTTCCAGGCGCCCGATGCTCAGCGGCATGCCAATTGCCGCCTGTGCTTTGTTTTGCACCTCGACGCGGTACTCGGCCACCATCGGCGCCAGTTCACGACCGACGCTGACATATAACGCAGTCAGCACCACCACCAGCGCGCACAGGCTCAGGCCCCAGCGCAGCAGGCTTGCAAGAAAACGGGTCAGACGCTCCATGTCACCGCTCCTGCGCTCAGGACGTGGGCAAATCGCAACCGGCTCAGTGCAGGTGTCGGGACGTCCGGGAAGTGCTCATTTGCCACGCAACATTCTCTTTAAAGGGCATCCATGCCGTCAGCCCGTGGGGCGCAATTTCTGGTTTTCGCCACCCCGTCATCTCGGCACAGGGCGTATACGCTCAGTCAGAGCAGCACGACGTCGTATTGTTCCTGCGAATACATGGTCTCGACCTGGAATCGGATGGTGCGGCCGATAAACGCTTCAAGCTCGGCCACATTGCCGGACTCCTCATCGAGCAGTCGATCGACCACCTTCTGGTTTGCCAGCACCCGATAGCCAATGGCTTGATAGGCACGCGCTTCGCGCAGGATCTCGCGGAAAATTTCATAGCAGATGGTTTCAGGGGTCTTCAACTTGCCACGGCCCTGGCAACTGGCGCACGGCTCGCACAGCACCTGCTCAAGGCTTTCGCGGGTGCGCTTGCGCGTCATCTGCACCAGGCCCAGCTCAGTGATACCGATGATATTGGTCTTGGCGTGATCGCGTTCGAGCTGTTTTTCCAGCGTGCGCAGGACCTGACGCTGGTGTTCGGCGTCTTCCATGTCAATGAAATCGATGATGATGATGCCGCCCATGTTGCGCAGGCGCATCTGCCGGGCAATGGCGGTTGCCGCTTCCAGGTTGGTCTTGAAGATCGTTTCTTCAAGATTGCGATGCCCCACGAACGCTCCGGTGTTGACGTCGATGGTGGTCATGGCTTCAGCCGGATCGATCACCAGATAACCACCGGACTTGAGCGGCACCTTGCGCTCCAGTGCCCGCTGGATCTCATCCTCGACGCCGTACAGGTCGAAGATCGGCCGCTCGCCAGGATAATGCTCCAGACGATCGGCGATTTCCGGCATCAGTTCAGCGACGAACTGAGTGGTTTTCTGAAACGTTTCCCGCGAGTCGATGCGGATCTTCTCGATGCGCGGGCTGACCAGGTCGCGCAATGTGCGCAGTGCCAGGCCAAGGTCTTCATAGATGACGCTGGGCGCGCCGATGGTTTTGATCTGCTCGCCAATCTGGTCCCACAGCCTGCGCAGGTAGCGGATGTCCATCAGGATTTCGTCGGCGCCGGCGCCTTCGGCCGCAGTGCGCAGGATGAACCCACCGGCTTCCTTGATACCTTCCTGTGCCACGCAGTCGCTGACCACCTTTTTCAGGCGTTCGCGCTCGGCTTCGTCTTCGATTTTCAGGGAAATGCCAACGTGGGCAGTGCGCGGCATATACACCAGATACCGCGAAGGGATTGACAGTTGGGTCGTCAGGCGCGCGCCTTTGCTGCCGATCGGGTCTTTGGTGACTTGCACCACCAGGCTTTGACCGTCATGCACCAGCGATGCGATGCCCTCCACCGCCGGCCCTTCGCGCATGGAGATTTCAGATGCGTGAATGAATGCAGCGCGGTCCAGGCCAATGTCGATGAACGCCGCCTGCATCCCCGGCAACACCCGCACTACCTTGCCCTTGTAGATGTTGCCGACGATCCCGCGACGTTGGGTGCGCTCGACGTGGACTTCCTGCAATACCCCGTTTTCAACGACGGCCACGCGCGATTCCATCGGCGTGATGTTGATCAGAATCTCTTCACTCATGACGTTTTACCTTCCAGGCATTGCCAACAGGGTATGCCGAAACGCTGGAGGATTTCTGCGGTTTCGCACAGCGGCAGGCCGACCACTGCGGAATAGCTCCCATTGAGGCTTTCGACGAAAACTGCGGCCAGTCCCTGGATCGCGTAGCTGCCTGCTTTATCCTGAGGTTCGCCGCTGGCCCAGTAGGCGCTCGCCTCTTGGGGGGATATCGCGCGAAACTTCACGCGGCTACTGACAATGCGGGTCTCGCTGCGTTGCTGGTCGACCACGGCGATGGCAGTCAGCACTTGATGTTCGCGATCCGACAACGCCGCAAGCATCGCCAGGGCGTCTGCCTGGTCTACCGGTTTGCCCAGAATTTTGCCGTCGAGCACTACGGCGGTGTCTGCGCCAAGCACGCAGGCGCTTGAGTAAGCGGGGTCGTTGGCGAGAAACAACAGGCCGGCGTCAGCTTTGCTGCGGGCCAGGCGCTCGACATAAGCCGTCGGGGCTTCATCGTTGAGCGGGGTTTCGTCGATATCGGCGCTGATAACGGTGAATGTCACGCCGATTTGAGTCAGCAATTCACGGCGGCGAGGTGAGCCAGAGGCCAGGTGAAGTTGGGGCATGGGACGTCTCCGTGTCAGTGAATATCAGCTTCGTGTTGCTTGAAAACAGTGACGCTTCCTCTGTTCTACTCCCGGTCTCGCTTCTGCCCGGAGGGCGTAGGAGCAAGCTTGCTCGCGATCTGCCGGGAACCTGCAGCAAAATCATGCGACTCGGGCGTTCAGATACACCGCATGCACTGGGTTTGCTGCCGCTGCGCGCCAGATCGCGGGCAAGCCTCGCTCCTACGGCCTCCGGCCAGAATCAAAAGCGCAAGGCGGCGAAATCCTCAATTTATCTTCAATCGCAGGCGCAACCCGCGCAAGCCATAGCTTACCCACGGCCACAACAACGCGCTGACCAACGCTGGAAGCACCAGGGCGAGGGTCGGCTGGCGGTTGCCGGTCAGGGCGCTGAGCCACAACTGGACCAACTGCGCCAGGCCAAAAATCACCAGAATAACCAGACACTGCTGCCACATGGGAAACATGCGCAAACGCTGTTGCAGCGACAGCACTAAAAACGTAATCAGGGTCAGGATCAGGGCGTTCTGGCCCAACAGCGTGCCATACAGCACGTCTTCGGCCAGCCCCAGCATCCACGCCGTCACCATGCCGATCTTGTGCGGCAAGGCCAGCGCCCAGAACGCCAGCAGCAGCGCGAGCCACAGCGGGCGGAAGATTTCCATGAATTGCGGTAGCGGCGAAACACTCAGCAGCAGGCCGATGGCGAAGGTCAACCAGACGACCCAGCCGTTTCTCGCGGGGGCATGACGAGCCATTATTCTTCCCTTTGCCGTGGCGTTTCAGGCGCGGTGGCCGGGGTTTTGGTCGCTGCGGGCTTGGCAGGCGGTTTGGCAACAGCCTTGGTTGCCGGTGTTTTGGTCGGTGCCGTAGCCGGTGTAGCAGCAGGCGTGGCGGCCGGCGCAGGTGCGGCCTTGGTGGTGGCCGGTTTGGCTGGCGACGTGGCCGCTGGCTTTGCGGCCGTCGCGGCGGCCGGGGTCGTGGCAGGCAATGTTGCTGAAGGCACCACGGCAGGATCGGCCGAAGGATGCTCCAGAGACTCTTGCTGTTGCGCGGCATCGGCGGCGCGCTCTTCCGGCGAGCGTCCGTCGGAGAACACCAGCAACAGGTAACGGCTGCGATTCAACGCGGCAGTCGGCACCGCCCGTACGATGGCAAACGGTTGGCCGGAGTCGTGAATTACCTCCTTCACTGTCGCCACCGGGTAACCCGCAGGGAAGCGCTGGCCCAGGCCGGAACTGACCAGCAGGTCGCCCTCCTTGATGTCCGCCGTGTCCGCCACATGACGCAGCTCCAGCCGCTCCGGGTTACCGGTGCCGCTGGCGATAGCACGCAGACCGTTGCGATTCACCTGCACCGGGATGCTGTGGGTGGTGTCGGTCAGCAGCAGAACGCGAGAGGTGTACGGCATCAGTTCGACCACTTGCCCCATCAGGCCGCGTGCATCGAGTACCGGCTGCCCCAAGACCACGCCGTCGCGCTCACCTTTGTTGATGATGATGCGATGAGTAAACGGGTTCGGGTCCATGCCGATCAACTCGGCCACTTCGACCTTTTCATTGACCAGTGCCGAGGAGTTGAGCAATTCGCGCAGACGTACGTTCTGCTCGGTCAGGGCCGCGAGCTTTTGCAGGCGTCCTTGCAGGAGCAGGTTTTCGGTCTTGAGTTTTTCGTTGTCGGCGGCCAGTTCCGTGCGACTGCCGAACTGGCTGGCAACGCCCTGATACAGGCGCTCGGGCAAATCAGCGATCCAGTAGGACTGCATCAGCACAAGCGACATCTGACTACGCACAGGCTTGAGGAGGGTAAAACGCGCGTCCACGACCATGACCGCAACGGACAGCACGACCAGCACCAGCAGACGAACGCCCAGCGAAGGGCCCTTTGAAAAAAGCGGTTTAATAGGCCGCTCCTTCCAGGCATGCGTTCGAAGGAGTGCGATTGGATTGGCTGTGCTTATTCATGCGACAAGAAACCGGCCCGAGGCAGATTGACGGAAAGTACAGACTGACAGACTTTGGACGTCACAGGGTGGCGTCTGCACAACGAATGCACAGGCAACACCTGGGGTGCCACCTGCTGCATTCATCACAGTTGCAACTCTAGCGCGTTACTCGCTGGAGAGCAGGTCCATGGTGTGTTTGTCCATCATTTCCAGCGCACGGCCACCGCCACGCGCTACGCAGGTCAGCGGGTCTTCGGCGACGATGACCGGCAGACCGGTTTCCTGTGCCAGCAACTTGTCGAGATCGCGCAGCAACGCACCGCCACCGGTCAGGACCAAACCGCGCTCGGCGATGTCCGATGCCAATTCAGGTGGGGATTGCTCCAGTGCGCTTTTTACGGCCTGAACGATGGTTGCCAGGGACTCCTGCAACGCTTCGAGCACTTCATTGGAGTTCAGGGTGAAAGCACGTGGCACGCCCTCTGCCAGGTTACGGCCACGCACGTCGACTTCACGCACTTCGCCGCCTGGATAGGCCGTCCCGATTTCCTGCTTGATGCGCTCGGCGGTGGATTCACCGATCAGGCTGCCGTAGTTACGGCGCACGTAAGTGATGATCGCTTCGTCGAAACGGTCGCCGCCCACACGTACGGATTCGGCGTAAACCACACCGTTCAGGGAGATGAGCGCAATTTCAGTGGTACCGCCGCCGATGTCGACAACCATCGAACCGCGGGCTTCTTCAACCGGCAGGCCGGCGCCGATGGCCGCAGCCATTGGCTCTTCGATCAGGAATACTTCACGGGCACCGGCGCCCAGTGCCGATTCGCGAATGGCGCGACGCTCGACCTGGGTGGATTTGCACGGTACGCAGATCAGCACGCGAGGGCTGGGCTGCAAAAAGCTGTTTTCGTGAACCTTGTTGATGAAGTACTGCAGCATCTTTTCGCACACGCTGAAGTCGGCGATGACGCCGTCTTTCATCGGACGAATGGCAGCGATGTTGCCCGGGGTACGGCCCAGCATACGCTTGGCTTCCATCCCGACAGCAACGACGCTCTTCTGATTTCCGTGGGTCCGAATGGCCACAACCGATGGCTCGTTCAGGACAATACCGCGCTCACGCACGTAAATAAGGGTGTTGGCAGTGCCCAGGTCGATGGAAAGATCGCTGGAAAACATGCCACGCAGTTTCTTGAACATGGGAAAGGGACCCTAGGGAACGCGTGGGTAAAAAAGTGCGGCAAACTCTAACAACGACAGGGATTTTGGGCAAGGAGCCAATATGCTAAATTGGCGGTTTTTCCGAGCACTACCCTCGACGATCGCGGCCTTATGACTGTCTGAATCGCGTAGTGTTCCGCAATCTGACGTACGGTCCATGCCGTGCGCATTCCACTGGAGAACCCCATGGCGCTTGATCGCTCCGACGTGGAAAAAATCGCTCATCTGGCCCGACTGGGACTCAATGACGCCGATATCCCGCGTACAACCGAAGCACTGAACAGCATTCTCGGGCTGGTCGACCAGATGCAAGCGGTGGACACCACCGGCATCGAACCACTGGCGCACCCGCTCGAAGCCTCGCAACGTCTGCGTGAAGACGCCGTCAGCGAGGTCAATCACCGCGACGCCTATCAAGCCATCGCACCAGCGGTCGAAGACGGCCTGTATCTGGTTCCGAAAGTCATCGACTAAGGGAATGTGCCTGCAATGCATGAAATGACTCTGGCAGAGATCGCTCGCGGACTCGCCGACAAAACGTTTTCTTCCGAAGAGCTGACCCGCTCGCTGCTGGCGCGTATCGCCCAGCTGGACCCGCAGATCAATAGCTTTATTACTGTCACCGAAGACCTGGCCATCACTCAGGCCCAGGCTGCAGACGCGCGCCGTGCCGGTGGCGAGACGGGCGCGCTGCTGGGCGCCCCGCTGGCCCATAAGGACCTGTTCTGCACCCAGGGCATTCGTACCAGCTGCGCTTCGAAGATGCTCGACAACTTCAAGGCCCCGTATGACGCGACCGTGGTCGCCAAGCTGGCGTCGGCGGGCACGGTGACGCTGGGCAAGACCAACATGGACGAATTCGCCATGGGCTCGGCCAACGAATCCAGCCATTACGGCGCGGTGAAGAACCCGTGGAACCTCGAACACGTGCCGGGCGGTTCGTCCGGCGGTTCGGCAGCTGCGGTGGCGGCGCGTCTGTTACCGGCCGCCACTGGCACCGACACCGGTGGTTCGATTCGCCAACCGGCGGCGCTGACCAACCTGACCGGCCTGAAACCGACCTATGGTCGCGTGTCGCGCTGGGGCATGATCGCTTACGCCTCAAGCCTCGATCAGGCAGGCCCGATGGCGCGTACGGCCGAAGATTGCGCCCTGCTGCTGCAAGGCATGGCCGGTTTCGACATCAACGACTCCACCAGCATCGATGAGCCGGTGCCCGATTACAGCGCCGGCCTGAACGGTTCGCTGCAAGGCCTGCGCATTGGCGTGCCGAAGGAATATTTCAGCGCGGGCCTCGACTCCCGTATCGCCGATCTGGTCATGGCCAGCGTCGAAGAGCTGAAAAAACTCGGCGCCGTGGTCAAGGAGGTCAGCCTGCCGAACCTGCAACACGCGATCCCTGCTTATTATGTGATCGCCCCGGCAGAGGCCTCCTCCAACTTGTCGCGGTTCGACGGCGTTCGTTTCGGCTACCGCTGCGAAGACCCGAAAGACCTGACCGACCTGTACAAGCGTTCCCGCGGGGAAGGTTTCGGCCCGGAAGTGCAGCGCCGGATCATGGTCGGTGCCTACGCGCTGTCCGCCGGTTACTACGATGCGTATTACCTCCAGGCGCAGAAGATTCGTCGCCTGATCAAGAACGACTTCATGAACGCGTTCAAGGATGTCGACGTGATCCTCGGCCCGACCACGCCGAATCCGGCCTGGAAAATCGGTGCCAAGAACGCCGACCCGATTTCCGCGTACCTGGAAGATTTCTACACCATCACCGCCAACCTCGCGGGCCTGCCAGGGCTGTCGATGCCAGCCGGTTTCGCCGACGGTCTGCCGGTGGGCGTGCAACTGCTCGCGCCGTACTTCCAGGAAGGGCGCTTGCTGAACGTTGCCCATCAATACCAGCAAGTCACTGACTGGCATCTGCGTTCACCTGCAGGCTTCTAAGGAGAAAACACATGCAATGGGAAGTCGTCATCGGGCTGGAGATTCATACCCAGCTCACCACCCAATCGAAGATTTTCTCCGGTAGCGCTACCACGTTCGGCTCCGAGCCCAATACGCAGGCCAGTCTGGTCGACCTGGGCATGCCCGGGACGCTGCCGGTGCTGAACAAGGAAGCCGTGCAAATGGCGGTCAAGTTCGGCCTGGCCATCGACGCCGAGATCGGCCAGCACAACGTGTTCGCCCGCAAGAACTACTTCTACCCGGACCTGCCGAAGGGCTATCAGATCAGCCAGATGGAACTGCCGATCGTTGGCAAAGGGCATCTGGACATCACCCTGGAAGACGGCACCATCAAGCGCATCGGCGTGACCCGCGCGCACCTGGAAGAAGATGCGGGCAAGAGCCTGCACGAAGACTTCAGCGGCATGACCGGTATCGACCTCAACCGTGCGGGCACCCCGCTGCTGGAGATCGTTTCCGAACCGGACATGCGTTCGGCCAAGGAAGCCGTGGCTTACGTCAAAGCGATGCACGCGCTGGTTCGCTACCTCGGCATCTGCGACGGCAACATGGCCGAAGGCTCGCTGCGCTGCGACTGCAACGTCTCGGTGCGTCCGAAAGGCCAGGTCGAGTTTGGTACCCGCTGCGAGATCAAGAACGTCAACTCGTTCCGCTTCATCGAGAAGGCGATCAACAG